>FZPS01000076.1_pt312 | contig 13358 bp, 7 predicted proteins | sample 1817821 | NCBI WGS metagenome assembly FZPS01 (sample SAMEA104158645, study PRJEB21678) | metagenome | place: Germany | collected 2015-04-21 | reverse complement strand
GAAAAAAGATGACCTGGTCTTGGTGGTGCATGAAAGTCACCCGCTGGCTAAAACCGACAAAATCTCTCTAGCTGATTTACAGCACGAGAGATTTTGTTTTCCCCGGGAAGACGAATCTTTATTTAAACTCTTCTACGAAACGTGCGTAGCTGCGGGTTTTGCGCCCTACCATACCTTATCCCATGTCCGCTTAGGGACAATCAAACGGTATATCCTGCAAGGGATGCGTGTCACGTTGCAAACACGGATCCGGGCGGCCAATTTCTTTACCGAACCGGTCTTTCATTTAATTAATGTAGAAGAAAGCCCCTCTCTTACCCTGACCCTGATGGCCAATGACTCTCTCCTCTCGGAATTAGGCAGGAAATTCACCCGGTTCGCCTGCTGGTACTACCGGGAACAACCACAGAAAACCGCGGGGGATGAGGCGCAGCCCAAGACCTCCACTTTTACCGTTTAGGAAATAACGGCAGCCGCCTGATTCAGCACGGCAATGTTCTCTTTTGGTGTGCCCGGGGACACCCCGCCGCCCGCGGAAAGCAGGAGGTACTTACCGGGAGCATCCTTCAAGAACTCCGCAACTTCTTTTTCCACTTCTTCCGGGCTTTTTTCCCTCAAGGTCTCCAGCGGTGAGATATTCCCCATCACCACCATTTTCCCTGTGGTGTATTTATAGATCTCCGCCAGGGGGACTTCTTTGCCAAAATTGAAGATGTCAATATCGAGTCCGGTCAACAAAGGCAAAATATGGGTGGTGTTGGCGTCATTATGGTAGAATTTCAGTTTATCCCTGAATTCGTTAAAAATGGCCTGCAGGTACGGGTGGGCGAATTCAGCATAATCCTCTTTTGACATCAGGCCCGGAATATCATCCAGCAGCAAGATCCCTTCGGCGGAGGGAACAGCCGCGAGCTGCGCCTTAAGCCAGGTGATCGCCGTTTCCGTCGTGAGTTCCAGCAGTTTCTTCATCCAATCGGGCTCGATCCGGATCCCCATCAACAGTTCCGTAAGCCCGTAAATAAAAGAGGCGACGGTTAACGGGCCGCGGGCGGCAACAATCTTAATCTCGTGCCCGGTCCCGTCCAGTTTTTGCTGGAAGTATTGGTAGAGATTGAGGACTAAAGGCATAAGCCCGTCTTTTTCCGGGTTCGGTACCCGGAGGCGGGAGATCTCCTCCGGAGAGGTGATCCTCTTTTCCACCGTGGGCATATCGTTACGGCTCCACCGTACCAGGCTGCCCAGGGCCGACGGTTCGGTAGCCATCCCGTACTCCACCCAGAAAGAAGGGAGAAAGATGATGTTGGGGTAATCCTGCTTTACCTGCAAATTTATTTCTAACCAAAGATCCGGATGGAGGTAGTAATCCAAATGGGTTACGCCGGCGTAATCCGGCAGCCACGGGCTGTCGATGATCAGGGCGACCGGCGGCCGGTCAAAACTCTTACCGTCCACAACTTCCAGCAGGGTTTCCCAGTCTCTTTTTAACAATCCGATTCCTCCTTAAGTTATATAACCCCTATCGAAGATATGTAGCCCTTTTGCCGCATAATTATAATTGCGTAGACGGCGCCAGGGTTCATTCCGCACCCTCCGCATATTCCCCATGTATATTAGATAAAAAAACCAAAATTCCTCCCTCAAATCATTGCGCAGAAACCGGTTTTAAACGCCCGCCCTGCTTGATTCTTTTAAAAGTGTACCCAGAAGAAGGGTTCCCCCTTCCGGTGGAGAATTTGAAAAGGAAAATTAAACATCACGGTATGGGCCCATTGCCGTGTGCACATTATCATTGACACATAATTAATTATGAGACATTATTATGCGTATATATGTGTACATAATTTGTATGTTCATAATTAGTAGGAGGTGTCCCCCTTATGCCCTTACAAAACAATGGCCCGGAGCAAAAAAAATTGCCTTTGTCGCCCTTGTTGAGTGACGGGATGGTCCTACAGCGGAATGCCGCGGTTAGGATCTGGGGCCGGTCCGAGCCGGGCGCACAGTTGACGGTGGCTTTTTGTGCCAGGCAATACCAGGCGCAAGCCGATCCGGCCGGGAACTGGCAGGTAGTTATGGACCCGCTGGAGCCGGGAGGCCCCTGGGAGATGACGATCAGCTGCGGTAATGAAGAACACAGGATAAAGAACGTTTTGGTTGGGGACGTTTGGGTCCTGAGCGGCCAATCGAATATGGAGATACCGGTCCACCGGACCCTTGACCTCTTTGCAGGGGAAGTGCGCGACGCAAAAAACCCTTTTATCCGTGAATTCGCCGTCCCGCTGCTCTATGATTTCCACGGACCCCGCGCCGAATTGACCGGCGGCCAGTGGAAGGAGGTCACCCCGGAAAACGTCCTGGATTTTGGGGCTGTCGGCTATTTCTTTGCCACCGTCCTTTATGATAAGTACCAAATCCCGATCGGCCTTATCCGGTCAGCCGCTGGCGGGACGCCGATCCAGGCCTGGCTGGATGAAGAAGCCCTCGCCAAAGCCGGCGACCTGCACGACCTGGAAACCTTGGCCAAATGCCGGGATGATGATTATATTCAACGCACAATCGCCGCGGAGACCCGGGCGATTGAAGGCTGGTACCAGCGGTTGAACGCCGGTGATGAAGGGTACAAGAACGGGGAAGTTCCCTGGGCCCGGCCGTCCTTTGACGATTCGCAGTGGCCCGTCTTTACCGTGCCCAACTCATGGGCTGGCAGTGAGTTAGCCAAGGTTAACGGTGCAGTTTGGTTCAGAAAAGCATTTACCGTACCCGTGGAAATTTCAGGTGGTGAAGGTCTTCTGCGCTTGGGGGCGATTATTGATGCGGACGAGGCTTATCTGAACGGGGTTTTGGTGGGAAAAACCGCCTATAAGTACCCGCCCAGGAAATATCCGGTCCCGAAGGGAGTCTTGCGGCCCGGGAAAAACATCCTCGCCGTCCGGGTAATCAGCAACCGCGACACTGGCGGCTTTGTCCAGGGTAAACGCTATGCGTTGGAGGTCGGGGAGCATACCATCGATTTGTCCGGCCCCTGGCGGTACAAAACCGGTGTACAGATGGAGCCCACACCAACGAATACCTTCTTTCAATATTTCCCGACCGGCCTCTATAACGGGATGATCGCCCCTTTGCACCAATACGTTATCAAAGGCATCCTTTGGTACCAGGGGGAGAGCAACACCGGCAACCCCGGGAACTACCGGCGCCTTTTTGCCGCCCTGGTCAACAGTTGGCGGGAGAAATGGCGCCTTGGCGAGTTCCCCGTTTTATACGTGCAACTGCCTAATTTCATGCCCGCTTCCATGGAGCCGGAAGAATCAAACTGGGCGCGGTTGCGCGAGGAGCAACGGCTGGGACTTGCCCTGCCCAACACGGCAATGGCGGTAACAATTGATGCCGGTGAAGATAATGACCTGCACCCGCAGGATAAAAAGACCGTCGGGCACCGGTTGGCCCTGGCCGCGCAAAAGCTGGCGCACAGGGAAGACCTGGTCTACCAGGGTCCGATGTTTGCCCGGATGGAGGTCAGGGGTGAAACCGCCGTCGTCTCCTTTACTTCCGTTGGCGGCGGGCTGGTGGCCAAAGGCGGGGGACCGTTAGGCGGGTTCGAAATTTGCGGTGCGGACCGGAAGTTCTACCGGGCGGAAGCGGAGATCAGTGGTGAACAGGTCATTGTTGGCTGTAGCCGGGTAATGCAGCCCTTTGGCATCAGGTATGCCTGGGCTAACAACCCGGCACAGGCCAATCTCTACAATAAAGAGGGCTTGCCGGCCTCGCCGTTTGAGGCCTATATCCGCGATGATGCGCGCGCTCCTGTAATATAGGGCGCCCCGGCCAGCCTTCTTGCTCCACCAGCCCATTTGGCCTACGCCGACGCGTTTCACTATGCAACACCCCGGCTAGCCTCCAGTCCCGCTCCACCATACGGCGCCCGGCCCGCCGGCTCCGCTCTAATTATAGGGGCATTAATGCATCTTCGTTAAAAACTGTTTAAGAAATAATTAATTGACAGACCATGCGGGTTTTGTTATAATTGTCGTGATGTTGCGCGAAATATTGTTTGTTTGTATTTCGCCTTCTTATTTTTTGCAGTAAATAAACATAAAACGAAAGGAGTAAGGAAGTGAACAGGAAAGACATTCATATCGTAGCTGCGGGCCATATCTGTCTCGACCTAATCCCCGCTTTCACCATTGACAAACCGGTCGAAAAAATGACCGATGTGCTTGTCCCGGGCAAAATGATTAATATGGGCAAGTGCGTTGTCGTCGGCGGCGGGCCCGTCACCAACGCCGGTGTCTCCATCCGTAGACTTGGCGTGAAGACCGAATTAATCGGTAAAATCGGCGATGATGATTTTGGCAAACAGATCCTCAGGTGGTACGAGGAGAACGAGGGGCATTTTACAGGCATTAAGATGGTGAAAGGAGAGTCAACCTCCTACACCATTGCCATCTGTATCCCCGGAATCGACCGTTTTTACCTGCACCACTGCGGAGCGAATGACACGTTCGGCTACGATGATATGGACTTTGACCTCGTTGGCCGTTCCAAGCTGATGCTCTTCGGCTATCCGCCGTGGATGAAGAAGATTTATGATAACACCGGCGCTGAGTTGACCAAGATCCTCCGGAAAACAAAAGAATTGGAGACCACCACCGCCCTCGACCTTTCCCTGCCGGATGTGAACAGCCCCGCAGGCCAGCTCGACTGGAAAGCGATCCTCCAAGATTGGGTACCGCTTTCCGATATCATGGTTCCCAGCGCAGAAGAGCTCTTCTATTTCTTATATAAAGAAAAATTCCTTGCAAAAAGAGCCCAGCTTAAGGCGAAAGAAGCTATACTTGACCTCATGACCGTTGAAGAGATTGCCACCATGGGCCAGGATTTAATTGATATGGGTACAGCCATCGCCATGGTCAAATGCGGCAACCGCGGCCTGTACATCCGTACCGCCGGTAAAGAGCGCCTGCAGAAGCTGGGTGCCGCCGGTTGTAAAGACCTGGACAACTGGGCCAACCGCGAGCTCTGGTTCCCCGTTTACGAGGAAGAGAAATTCGTTGGTGCGCTGGGTTCCGGTGACTCCGCTATTGCCGGCTTCCTTTCTGCTTTTGTCCGTGAGTATAACATCGAGTCCTGTCTGCGTTATGCCAACGCCGCGGGCAGCATGAACGTGACCGTTCCCGACGGTTTGTCCTGGAACAAAGGTTTTGAGGACCTGACCCGTCGCATCCAAGCGGGCTGGGAAACAAAAGAGATGCAAATCGATGAGACCGGCTGGAAGAAAGTTGGTCAATTCTGGGCCGGACCGGCAAATACGGGTAAGTGGGAAGAATAATATCGCTACTACTTGTAGTACTGAATAGGGGTTAATTTAGAACCGAATTCGAAAACGTTTGTCAAGTACTTTCCCTTTCCCGCGATGACAGCTTTGATATGCGCTAGGCGCTAAAATAAAACGCGCGCACGCGCGCGCATAAACAGGAGGTAAAAAATGGCTGAGAAGAGCAATCCGAAAAGGGACGCATTTGTTCGTGGTTTAATTTCCAAAATGAGTCTGGAAGCAAAGATCGGGCAGCTCCTAACCTTTACCCAGCGGGGAACCATGCTGACCCCGAGCAACATCGAACAAATTACCAAACTGCATTGCGGCGGTCTCTGCCTGGAGCCCTACGCGATTGAGACCAGCAAAAACCTTTACTGGGGCAATTCACAGATTGACCCCAACTTTAAGCCGCCGGAAGACTATTTTACAATCTCAAATACTTATTTTTCCGGTAGTCTTCCCGGGATCAGCATTACCCCGGGTGATTACACCAAATTCCTGAATAAACTTCAGCAAATCGCCCTCTCCCGGCCCAACGGAATTCCCCTGCATATAGTCATCGACTTCGAGGGCGACTTCAAAAATGACTACATGGCCGGCGGCATCCGGCAGTTCATACCGCCCATGGGCATGACCGCAATTGGCGATGAAAAGACCACCTACAAAATTGGTCTCACCATCGCCCAACAGCTTACCAAGATGGGTATAACCCAAATGTACTCACCGGTCTGTGACGTCAACCTTAACCCGAAAAACCCGGAGATCGGCGTCCGCTCCTTTGGCGACGACCCGCAGGACTGCGCCAAGCATGCCGTGGCTTTAATCAAAGGCTTGCAGGACGGCAATATCGCCGCCAGCGCCAAGCACTTCCCGGGCCGGGGCGATTCGGCGACCGACGCCCATGACGTCCTGGATGTGGTTAAAGCCGACAAGAAGCGGATGTGGGAGGTTGAACTGGTTCCCTTCAAAGCGGCAATCGACGCCGGCGTCAGGTGCATTATGACCGGCCACGTGATCTACCCCGCTTATGACGACCAGTATCCCGCAACCCTCTCCGAAAAGGTCCTCACCGGATTGCTCCGGGAGGAACTGGGCTTCAAGGGAGTTATCGTTTCCGACGCCATCGGCATGGCCGCCATCCTCAAAAGCTGGCCGTTGCCGAGAGCCTGCGCCATGGCGATTAAAGCCGGTTGCGACCAGATCCTCTTAAAGGCGGACGACGAGTCCAGAACCCAGTGCTTCTTCGGGATCAAGATGGCGGTCGAAAGCGGCGAGATTCCCATGGAGAGAATCGACGAGGCTGTGGAGAGAGTCTTGAAACTCAAGTACGATCAGGGCCTCTTCAAGACCGCGGGCCAGATGGATCCGGAGAAAGCGCAGAAATTTGCGCTCAGCAAACCGGTGGTCGACTTCTCTTGGGATATTGCCAAGAAAGCCCTCGTGGTCATGCGGGACAACAAGAACCTGCTGCCGCTTACATCCGATAAGAAGATGCTCGTGATTGAGCAGCGGATTCCTTATGAATTCACTGGTAAAGACCCGTATATGCACACCCATATGTTCTGCGAGCGGATGGTTGAGCATTCGCACAACCTGATCCTGGTCGATACCGACTTCGGCGCCACTGAGGAAGAGATGGCCGAATGTCTCGAACTGGCCAAACAGGCGGATCTGGTTGTCATGACCAACTACTATGCGCGGATCGTCAAGACCGGGAACAACGCGAAGCTGGTCAAGAAGCTTAAAGAGGCCGGACACGACGTGGTCGTAGTCACCAACCATCCGTACGAAATCGGCGCCACAGCTGAGGCCGATGCGGTGGTCTGCAACTTCAGCGGTACCCCGGACTCGATCCGTGCCGCCGTGGATCTCCTCTTCGGCGAGTTCCAGCCGTCGAGCACGACCAAAGTCCCGGTGAAACTGGACTTCTAAAGCCTCGCGCGCGTTCACACGAAACCACGTGCGCGAAACTGGTTCTAAAAAAGGAGGGCTTTTGCCCTCCTTTTTTTCCCCCAAGACCAATACGGCGGCGCCAACCTTTGCTTCAGATCTTTTCTTCACTCACACGGGGGCTTTTTTCTGTAAAGTGAAGATTTCTCTCCCACCGGCCAGGAACAAAGTTTTTACTCATGTACTGACGTGGGGTTCCCCTCTCTAAGCAGGACCGGCGCAAGGATTACTTGTCTTTTTTTTCCGGAGAAAAAAGGGGTTTCCCGTCCATCCGCCGAATCTAATTTAACAAAACCCTGTGGTAATTCCGCAGAGACGCAGGAAGGGAGGAAGGGGAAACCGTGAAAATAGACTACCTGGGTTACCAGGAGAATCTATTCTCCAGTGTGCTCGCGCTGGCGGCTGAAGGACCCCGGGTCTTCATCTTTGCCGACCCGGTAAATATGGTCCAAGCCGCCCGTTCCTATGAACCGCCTTTTCTCCAACCGCCCTCTCTCTTCCTCACGCTCAGGGATTTTAAGGAACGGTTCTTCCCCCCAAAGCGGTTGATTCTGCGCGAGGAAAAGTTGGCGGTCTTCTTCTATGAGCTCCTGACCGCAGCCGAACGGGAAGAACTGGGGATTGACGATTATTTTGACGCCATTGAACCGGCCGGTGGTTTCTTTAGGCTCTATGATGAAATGAGTGAGTATGAAATCCCGGTTTTAACAGGCCTCGAGCCGTGGCAGGAGAAGAAGTACGGGGTTCTCCAAGGGATTCGCCGCCGCTACCTGGACCGCCTTGATGAATTGGGATACACCGACGCTACGGTCGCCTTTGATTTTTCCCACTTTTCTGAGGAACCCCTCCGGGAATTTGCCGGGATTGTTCTGGTTAATATCATCGCCTTTACGCCTAAAGAAAAGAAGTTGTTCCGGTTCCTGGCGGACCGGGGGTTCCAGCTCCGGTTCCTGTTGCAGCTGCCTCCAGAGGATTTTGATGAAGAACTGCTCTGCTTGACCGGCGTCTCTTTCCCGGCCATCCCGGAAACCGAGATTACCCTTTACGAAACCGGAGACGACCTCCTCCAATTGGTGAATATGATTAAGATATTGACAGAAGAAAAAGACGCCATGGTCCTGGATGCCGCTGCGAGCAGTTCCTATCACCAGTTACTAACCGGTGGTAAGATTATGGTCGAGGCGGAGATCGATTTTCGCGAGACCAAAATCTACCGGTTCCTGGCAGCCCTCTACAACCTGTTGCAGGGGGCCGGCGAACGCGCGGGCATGCTCCAAGTGGAGCTGAACACCCTGATGCAGGCGATCCGCCTTCCGGAGTTCCGGACCTACTATAACCTGGATGAAACCTCCGGCGCACGCCTGCAGGAAATGGCTGCGGAAGGATACGCCTACTTCTTTGCCCCCGGGGAGTTCCGGAGTGTGATGAATGATCTGACCCGGCTCCGGCAGGGGCAAGGGATGAAAGATCTCTGCGCCTTTCTGGCCGGCCTCGACCTGAGTTTGCTTAATGACAGGCATCTGGCGAAAAATGTTACCAGATATTTTGATGCCCTCTTGGAACTTGAATCCTTGGAAGAACTGGAGATCGTTAGCGACTGGAGAAAGTACTTCTCCCAGCCCGCCTTGGGCCTCTTTCGCTTGGCCCTAAACTACCTTGCCTATAAAAAAATAAAACCCATCCGTGACCCGGCCCTGGAGGAGACCGCCGTCCACATGACCGGCCTGCGGGAAGCCCCGGACCTCCCCAGGGAGACCCTGGTGATCATCAACGCCTCCCACGGCGTAATTCCTGCCGGGAGCGGCGGCGACTTTCTCCTCACCGACGGGCAGCGGGCCCGCCTCGGGCTGCCTGCGGCGAAAGAGCGGAAGCTCGCAGAAAAATATGCTTTTTTCCGTTCCATCTTCAGCAGTAAAAAGGCGATCATCTTCAGCCTGAGAAATTTGGAGGAGAATCTAACCCCCAGTTCCTTTGTGGAGGAACTCCGCCTCCATTACGGGCTGACCCTGGTGGAGGCCCCGGTTAAAGCCCGGCAGCTTCCAGCCGTTACCGCCGGGATCTTTGCCGTCCCGGACCGGGCGGCGGCCGCCGCCACCCTTGAGCCGGAAGGGACGGTTCTAGGCTATCCGCCCGTAAACGGGCAGGCCGTAAACGGGCAGGCCGGTGACAGCCCCGGTTACCAATCCGGTTACGGACCTGGTTACAGGACCCCGGCCACGGTGGCCGGCGCCATAAACAAAAATGGGGCCTGGGCCAATGACTGGCCGCCGGTGGAAGCGGAAGATTTCCCCGGGAAAAGTTTTTCTTTAAGTTATTATAAATACAAAACCCTGAGTGAATGCCATTTCAAATTTTACCTGGAGTATATTAGCGGCGTGGAAGAGGCGAGCACACCGGCCACGGGCCCGCAGGCGCGCATCCTCACTCCCCCGCTCTTCGGCAGCCTGGTGCATGAGCTCTTTGCCGAGGTCCTTAACAGCGCCGGCCCCGCCCTTAGCCTTTCACCAGAGGTAGTTGAAGAGATCATCAGGGACAAGCTGGTTTATAGCTGGGGCCCGAAGATCAACGATTATTTCTTAAAATACTACCAGGAATTGTTCTTGAAAAAGATCAGGAGCTCGCTCCTGCACTTCCTGGCTTTACTGCGCACCCGGACCAGGAAAAAGCCAATCCAGGATCTGAAAAGCGAATGGCGGCCGCGGAAAAGCGGAACCCCTTTTTACCGCCATGAAATGGTCGATGTCTACCTGGGCGGCAGGATTGATCTCCTCCTGGATACGGGCGACACCCTCCGGGTGGTCGATTACAAAACCGGCGCCGGCCATTCCAGCCAGTTGAATTTTTATGCCTTGTTGATCAAAGAAGCAACCGGCACAGAAACCCGGATCGAGCGGGAGATCTATGACGTACTGAAAGAAAGACTTCAACCGGGCACGGCCGGTGGTGAAGAAGAACTGGCGGCAATCATCCAAAGGGAACTTGCGGAACTTTTTGCCGGCCGGGCTTACCAGGGAAACCCCTCTCACTGCCGCAATTGCCCTTGGCTGGATCTCTGCCGGGGGGTGAAAGAAGGATGAGGAAAATTTTGAAAGCCAGCGCTGGCACGGGTAAAACCTACCGGCTTTCCCTGGAGTACGTAAACGCCCTTCTTAACGGGGAATCATTTGCGGAAATCGTGGTGATGACCTTTACCCGAAAAGCCACGGCGGAAATCAGGGAGCGAATCTTTGAACACCTGGAGGATCTGGTGCGCCGGGGGGAAGAAAGCCCGGTCTGGCGAAACCTGCAAGCCATCCGGGCTGATTCAGGGATACGGGCGCCTCTGAACCGGCCGTTCCTGGAGAGAATTTACGGCGCCATGTTGGAGAATAAGGACCGGCTCCATATCCATACCATCGACAGTTTTATCAATCATATTTTCAAACAGGCCATCGCTCCATATCTGGGTATTTACCGTTATACCGTTATCGAAGAGGAGAAGAATAAAGAGACGGCTGCAGAGGTCTTCAAGAAGATGCTGGATGACCCGGGCGATTTTGCCCTGATGGAGAAGTTTCTTGCCGGCAACCCCGAACGGGATATCGATCATTACCTGGGGCTCATCAACGAGATCCTCAAAAACCGGTGGAAATTTTTATTGATCCAGCGCCGGCCCCGGCCCTCCCTCCCCTGCTCCGGGCTGGCCTCCGCCCTGGATGAAACGATCCGCCTGGCCCGGGAGGTGGCCGCAGCCAGGGAATGTCCCTGGAACGAGTTTTTATGCAAGGAATTTCAAGGACTCCTCCCGCAATACGTGGAGGATTTACCGGCCAGGGACAGCCAAGCGAAAGAGGAGTTCATCCTGAAAAACCGCAACGCCTTTCTTTCCCGGCCGTTTTGGAACGGGAACAAACTCCGGGGTAAGGAGTGGGAAGCGGTCAAAGCCGAACTGCTGGGCCGGTATGAAGAATTCCAACGGGAACTGGCCGCCTGCATCTATAACCGGGAGATGATCCCCTATGAGGAAGAGATCTTCCGGTTTTCCAACCGTATTTTCGCCCTTTACGACCGGATTAAGCTAAAGACGAAAGAGTTTAGCCACACAGATATAAGCAATTATACTTATCTGTACCTCACCGACGAAAACCTGGGGCTGTTAAAAGACGGGGAAGCCAGCGCCTACCTTTTTGAACTGCTGGGCGCCGAAGTGAAGACCCTTTTCATCGATGAATTCCAAGATACCAGCATCCTCCAGTGGAAGATCCTCCAACCGTTGCTGGAGAGGAAGGTCCGGGTGATCGCCGTTGGCGATGAAAAGCAATCCATCTACGGCTGGCGCGGGGGCGAGAAAGAGCTCTTTGCCAGTCTCGACCGGATCCTTGGCGGCAGGAGCGAACGGCTGAAAATCTGTTACCGCAGTGAACAAGAGATTACCGGGTTTGTTAACCGGTTCTGCCGCCGCCTGGCCGCTGCCGGCTGGGATTATGAGGACGTGGAACACCTGCCGGCCAAAACCGGGGGCTATGTCGAGATCCTGCTGGGCGGTACGGCCTTGAAAACCGCCACCAACACCAAGACCTTTCAAAAACTCAGCCCCCAAGAACAACAGGCGATCATGGAGTTCAACCGGTTGGTCGTGGAAAACCTGCCGCGGGAGATTGCGAAGAAACTAAAGGAGTTACCGGTGGATTACAGCGATACGGTGATCCTGGCCCGGACCGGCGCCGATCTGGCGGGAATCGCCGCGGAACTGGAGAAGGAAGGCCTACCGTATCTCCTGGAAAGCAGGGAAAGCTTGGTGGACCACCCGGCTGTAAAGCCCCTTTATTTTCTCCTCTCCTATCTGGATTCCGGTGACTACCTTGCGCTGCTGAAATTTCTCCGCAGTGACCTGGTGGGGATTAGCCGCCGGGAGTTAAAACGGTTTCTCACCGGAAAAGCAGCGGTTGAAGAGTTCCTGGCGGACGCCGGCCCGCAAAGGGAAGTGGAGGAAAAGCCTGGGGCTTCAAGAGAAGCTGCCGGAATCAAAAGCCTGAACCTCGGGCGGCTACTGCCGGTTTTAACGGAAATAAAGGGCCTGCAAGGGTTGGGCTGGGACCAGCTGACCACCGCCTTGATCGAGCGTTTCGGCCTCATCCCCCTTTACCGGGAAAACAGCGGCGCCCTCAAAAACATCTACCAGTTTTTTAAGGTGATGCGTTCCTTCCCGTGCCTCCAGGAGTTCCTGGCCTACCTGGAAGAAAACCGGGAGAGCGAAGAGTTGAAGCAGGTGGGTGTAAAAGAGGAGAAAGCCGTTAAGCTGATGACGATCCATAAAGCCAAGGGGCTCTCCTTTGGTACCGTCATTTTCTACTGGAAACCCTCCGCCCGCAGCGGCAGGGACGGGGGACACATGGAATTCTTTGTCACTTTCGACCGGGATTTTTCCACGGTGGAGGATTACCTGTTGACGCATAGCCGTTACCGGCAACTCTTTGACCTTTTGGGTCTGGGATATGCAGCAGAGGAAAAACGCCGGGAGCTGATGGAAGAGATTAATAATGTCTACGTCGCCCTAACCAGGCCGGAAAAGAACCTCTTCCTTTATGTCGAAGGCCCGCGGCGCCTTACTCCGGCGACGCCCGGCGCCAACTGGGGCGATAACGAGAATTACGGTTTTTATGCGCCCGCCCTGCTGGCCGGTGCACAGGCCGGGTCCCTTTGCGACTTGATCTCCGGCAAGAAGCTTGGGGATCTCTGGCCGGAGAAGGCCGCACCCCAAGAGAAAGGGATGGACTACCCGGAGTTGCAGTCCTATTTTGCCCCAGCGGCGGTCCCCGTCGCCGAGGTGGAACGGATCAACCGGAATAAAGAGTTTGGGACGGACCTTAACCGGCAGAAAAAAAAGAGCGACGGTTTGGCCGCCCATATATACCTGGAGCAGATCAAAAAGAACACAGGGGCGGAGAGGGAGTACGGGCGCCGGCTGGCCCTGGCCCGTTTCGGCAATGTCCTGGGGCCGGAAAGGGTTGCCGCCGTTACCGCCAGGGTGGAAGAGTTGCTTTCCGCCCGTCCGGAGCTTTTTGCTTCCACCCCCCACCGGCGGGTCTTTACCGAATACGAAATCCGGGAC
>FZPS01000059.1_pt714 | contig 13365 bp, 11 predicted proteins | sample 1817821 | NCBI WGS metagenome assembly FZPS01 (sample SAMEA104158645, study PRJEB21678) | metagenome | place: Germany | collected 2015-04-21 | reverse complement strand
ACTAATAATAGACTGAATCTTCAATGATTGCTGATTTCCTGTTAGGTCAATAATTGGGAGTATAACTTATAGGATATTGATAAGTTCTTAACCCAGTAAGATATTTATCTAATATAGTATTGATAGTTTTAAAACAAGTAGAATGATAGGAATATCCATATCTAAAAACTTGTCTTGCATGATTTGGCACTTTTTGTATGATTTTTGTAGAAATACAGATTTTTCTTTCATCCAAAGAATCATTTTTTTTTGATTTTTGTTAAATATGCTATTGATTTTTATACCCCAAAATTTGGTTATACAATTTAGTGAAGCATTTAAATTCACCTATTTTAATAACTCTATGTTTGCAGATTCCAATGACAGAAAAATACCTTTTCATTCTTTATGGGCACAAAGTAATACCATTGAATGGGTCGAAAAATCAGTTGTGTTCTACGAGTTTGAAGTAAAATAATAATTGAAGGTATTAGAGAAATACTTATGTTTCTAGTTAACATATAAAAATATAAATAATGAAGAAGAATAAAATTTTTGTTGCTGCATTGATGTTCTTGTTTTTAATGCTACCCATCAAATCTACTTCAAGGAACCTATCTTTATCAGATATGAATTCTACGAGTATTCGAACCATTATCAATGTTGAATCTATCAATGTTGATTCTCCTGTAGGTACTGTACCTAGATTACCTTATCAAATTTGGGTAACTTATTCTGATGGTAAATCGGAATACCGTCAAATTCGATGGTCAAATTCGGCTCTTGCTACTGAACAGGAACAGGCAGATCCCCTAAAAAATCCAATTGGGCATGAATATGCTATAAAGGGCTTCATTATTGGTGATGATACTACGATAAATGGTTTTCCGGTTATTGCTAATATCAGGGTTGTAGATAGAGAATATGTAACCCCTTCTCATATTCCAGCTGCTAAAACACTTCCATTAAATAAGGTGGTTATTGAGGGAGATAATAGACTGACATCGAACCGAGATATGGCTATCAAAGAAATTCTTAGTTGGGATGTTTCTCAGCAGTTATATAACTATCGGGATACCTATGGATTAAGTACCGAAGGTTACAAAGTTGCTGATGGTTGGGATTCACCTACTACAAAATTAAAAGGACATGGATCTGGTCACTATATGTCTTCTTTGGCTTTTGCCTTTGCTAGTGCTACCAATAAGCAACAAAAAGATCAACTTCGTAATAACATACAACGTATGGTAGATGAGTTGCGTATATGCCAGGAACGTACCTTTGTTTGGAATGAAGAGTTAGGTAGGTATTGGGAGGCACGTGACTTCGCTCCTGAAGTTGAACTTCGCAATATGAAAGGGACTTGGAAAGATTTTGATGTTTACAAAACCCAGTGGGAACAATATGGTTATGGTTATCTTAATGCTATTCCGGCTCATCATCCTGTTCTTATTGAAATGTATCGTGCCTATAATAATGCGGAGTGGGTATGGGCTCCTTATTACTCTATTCATAAGCAATTGGCTGGTTTAATTGACATTGCTACCTATGTAGATGACTCGGCTATTGCAGCTAAAGCTCTTCTTATTGCTAAAGATATGGGACTTTGGATTTGGAATCGGTTACATTATCGGACATTTGTAAAAACTGATGGAACGCAAGAAGAACGTAGAGCGAATCCCGGAAATCGTTATGAAATGTGGAATATTTATATTGCCGGGGAAGATGGTGGAACGGGAGAATCATTAGCAAGACTTTCTGAAATGGTTGATGATCCGGAAGAGAAGTCACGTTTACTTGAGGCCTCAAACTATTTTGATAGTCCGGCATTTTATGATCCCTTAGCTAAAAATATTGATGATATTCGTACACGTCATGCTAACCAACACATACCGAAAATAACCAGTGCTCTCAGGAGTTTCAGAGGAAATAATAATCCCTATTATTATAATTTGGCTGAGAATTTCTGGAGTATGATACAAGGTCGTTATCGTTATTCAACAGGAGGTGTGGGGAATGGTGAGATGTTTAGACAACCCTATACTCAGATTCTAAGTATGGCTACGAATGTAACCTCTGATAGACAACGCAATCTGCATCCTGCACCTAACATTAATGAAACCTGTTGCGCTTATAATTTAGCTAAACTGACTAAGGATTTAAACTGCTTTAATCCTGATGATGCAAAGTATATGGACTATTATGAAAGGGTGTTGTATAACCAACTTATAGGGTCGTTGAATCATTCGTGCTATCAAACTACTTATCAGTATGCAGTTGGTTTGAACGCTTCAAAACCTTGGGGTAATGAAACGCCGCAATCTACCTGTTGTGGAGGAACGGGATCTGAAAATCATGTAAAGTATCAGGAAGCTGTTTATTTTGTTTCAGATAGCACGATTTGGGTGTCTTTGTATATGCCAACAACTCTGACTTGGGATGACAAAAAGGTTACTATCAAGCAAGACTGTTTATGGCCGGCTGAAAATTCAGCCATTAGATTGGTTAAAGGCTCTGCAAATTTTTCCATGAAACTACGCGTTCCTTATTGGGCTACCGAGGGTTTCGATGTAAAACTTAACGGTACTTCAATTAAATCTTCTTATCAGCCCGGTTCGTATGTAACTATTCCTGCCCGTACATGGACAACATCCGATTTAGTAGAGATTTCTATGCCATTTGGTAAACATATTGATTTTGGGCCTGATAAATTGGAAACTGCGGCTACGGATATGAATGTAACTAATACGCAGCTTACCCCGATGTGGACAGGTACTCTGATGTGTGGGCCATTAGCTATGACTGCTACTGATGTCAATAGCTGGGATGAAGCTACTATTAATGTGGATTCTGATTTAGGGAATATAATGCTTTATAGGCCATTTGAAAATAAAACGGGAGTGAATGGAAATCTTTATACCCTTACTCTTGGAGGAAAAACATTTCAACCGGATTATTTTAGACATGATAATTCTACCCATTATTTTAGAATCAATTTAGTAGGAGATCCTAATCTAAAGCTTAAAACGAAATTATGGGTAAAGTTACAAGAAGCTAAGATTTTTAATTCAGATAATTACACAAAGAAGTCTTATGCATCTCTGCATACTGTCATAACAGAAGGGGAGACGTTATATCAATCTGTGAATGTTACTCCGGCACAAATAGACAATCAAATTATAGCAATAGAGAATGCAATCAAGAAGTTAGTTACTAAAAGGTTAGATAAATCTGCACTTGAAGTCTCTATCAAAGAGGCTGAATTAAAATCTTCAGAACAATATACTTGGGATACTTTTGAAACTCTTCAAAATGAGCTGACTGAAGCTAAAAAGATTATTGAAACAGAAAAGAATCAAGTTCAGGTAGATCTTTGCCAATATAAACTAAATAATGCTTTGATTGATCTGGTCTCTATTAATAGTGTTGATAAAAAAATGTTAGAAGAGTTTCTTCAACTTGCTACTGAAAGAAGGAATGCACAAGAAAAATGGAATAATCTAGAGATAAAGGTTCCTGAATATTCACCTTGGGCACCGTATGGATTTACTCGTTTAATGGAACAGTTTGCTCTTTCACAAAAAGTCTTTTCGAATGAAGACAAAAACTATAATCAAACAGAAGTAAATGAATCGGCTTCTGCATTAAACGCTGCCATAAATACTATGCGCCCCGGAAACTTGCCTGAGCTTGAAGATTTAAGCGATTTATTGGTTTTATTAGGTCGTGCTAAATCGGTTTCTTCTACTCAAGCCAATAGTCTAACAGAAGCTATTGAATATGCTGAGATGGTAGTGGAATATGTAGGTGATGGAAGTGGTACACACGATATGATCAAAGAAGCAGAAGCAAAACTTTTGGATATTCTGAAAAAAACGGATAAATAATAGTTTCGACTAAACTACTAATTTCTAAAAAAAGTGAGATGGGATAACTAGTAATAAAATATCCATCTCACTTTTTTATTCTTTTAATTTTTTGCCAAGAATCACCCTTCTTGTTGAATATTCAGATTGTTATATTTATAAAAAACAGCCATATGATGATTACAATGGCAAATAGGGTTAAGACACCTACAATTCGATTTGCCATTTCATTATTAAAATCCTCTATTTCGTCACTCTTTGAGATTAACTTCTCAGGCCCTTTATATACTTTTTTAAAAGTGATCCCTTGTTCTCTTTTCAAGTATTTTTTATAGAGGAATCTAACACTGGTTCCTAAATATAAGATGAAGATGTTCCCTAAAATAAGATTAAGTATGCGCATCTTGAATTAACAGTAACTTCAATAGATTGTATAAACAGCATTTGAAAAGAGTAAAAGGAGCTGATGGTTTCTACTCCTCCCCGATAGGGTGGTAATCCCCATTGGATTTGATGAGTTCAATCAGCTTATCAACTGCCTCTTCTTGAGGTATGTTTTTCTCTACACAGATTTTTCCTTTGTATAAACTGATTTTCCCTTTGCCGGCTCCAACATATCCATAATCTGCATCGGCCATTTCTCCCGGGCCATTAACAATACACCCCATGATTCCTATCTTTAGTCCTTTTAGATGCTTTGTAGCCTCTTTAACCTCTTTAATGGTTTTCTCCAGGTTAAACAAGGTTCGTCCGCAGCCCGGGCAGGAAATGTACTCTATGCGACTGATGCGAAGCCGTCCTGCTTGTAAAATCCCAAAAGCGATGCGATCTACTATGGATGGATTTAAATTGCCCTGATTGAATAAGAATAGGCCATCACAGAAACCATCAAAAATCAGAGCACCCATATCGGCGGCTGCTTTAATTTGTAAGTCTTCCTCATTACTTTCATTGTAATGTTGGAAGAAAACGATAGGGTGAGTGAGTCCTTCTACTTGCATTTGATGGACTAATGCCCGGTGTTCTCCTAGTCGATTGGGATGGTTACTTTGGGAAATGAGAACTACTTCCGAATGGTTTTTAAGATATTGAATGATTTCATCATTCAATCCCATATAGGGTATGAAGAAGAACTTTAATTCAGATTTACAATTCTGTAGTAAATCTAACTGATTAAAATTAAACGCAGGCCAAGTCCGTTCTTCACCTTTCCATTGATTACCATCAATGATATACTCCATATCAGGCTCTAAGTTGGAAGGGAGCTCCTGTCCTACATAGAGGTAATCCGGTTTTAATTGTGGGTCAAAGGGCTCGTCCGACCTATTCTTATCTATTCGTTCTGCTATAACAATGGGGGGATGATTTCCTCCAATATTACGAATAGGATGAGTCTTCCGTCTGGTTGGCGCCAAGTAATTGAAATGAGGATCGATGATGCCGGGAATATAGGGATGATCTTCCCGTTGTGTGATGTAATCAATGAGTTTCCTACCTACCGGAATTTCAACCTCAGGAGCTTCGCTAAGAGAAACCCTTAAGGTATCTCCTATGCCATCAGCCAGTAAAGCACCAATTCCTAATGCAGACTTTATTCGTCCATCTTCACCATCCCCGGCTTCGGTCACTCCCAAGTGGATAGGAAAATGCATATTCTCCTTATTTAAGGTATCAACCAATAATCGCACCGACTGAACCATGACTACGGTGTTAGAAGCTTTGATGGAGATGACGACCTGATCAAAATTCTGCTCTACGCATATGCGAAGAAACTCCATGCAAGATTCAACGATTCCGGCCGGAGTGTCTCCATAACGTGACATGATTCGGTCTGATAAAGAACCGTGGTTTACCCCAATACGAATGGCGGTATGATTCTCCTTACAGAGAGTCAAGAAGGGGATAAACCGTTCTTTAATTTTTTCAATCTCTTGGTTATACTCTTCATCAGTATATTCTAAGTGTTGAAATGTTCTGGCTGCATCTACGTAGTTTCCGGGATTTATCCTAACTTTTTCTGCAAAGTGAGCAGCTACTTCTGCCACTTTTGGGTTAAAATGAACATCTGCAATTAAAGGAACCATATAATTTTGGGCCCTTAATTCCCTATTGATATTCATTAGGTTATTTGCCTCTTTAATACCCTGTGTAGTTAACCGGACATACTCTCCCCCCGCATCCACTATTTTTTTTGCTTGCTCAACACAGGCTTTCGTATCTTGTGTAGAGGTATTGGTCATAGATTGTAATCGGATTGGATATTCACCTCCTAGAGGTGTTCCTCCAATGTAGACTTTATTAGCAGATCGGCGGGAGTAGTTGAATAAGTCCATATTAATTACATTTGTATTCGTAACTTACGGTTTTAAGTTGTTCGTTGGCTTTTGTGATTTTATCTTTCAAGTTCATTTTATACTCTTCAAGACGTTGAGCTAAATCAGCATCTTTAAGAGCTATCATTTGTACAGCCAATATAGCTGCATTCTGAGCGGCATTAATTCCAACTGTAGCTACCGGTATTCCTGGAGGCATCTGCACAATGGCCAAGAGTGCATCCATACCTTCCAAACTAGATTTAATGGGAACTCCAATGACCGGAAGTGTTGTAGAGGCTGCAATAACACCCGGCAGATGGGCAGCCATTCCGGCAGCTGCAATGATGACTTGCAGTCCTCTTTCTTTTGCACCGGTTGCAAATTCTTCCACAGCTTCAGGTGTGCGATGAGCAGAGAGTGCATTTATTTCGAAAGGGACTTTCAATTCATTAAGCAAGTTGGCGGCTTTTTCCATTATGGGAAGATCTGAAGTACTTCCCATAATGATGCTGACAATAGGTTTCATTCTTTCTTCGTCTTACAGATTAATGATCTCTTTATACGCGGAGGCAGTTAACAATGCATCAAAATCGGCATCATCAGCTGGCTCTACCTTAATAATCCATCCCTCGCCATAAGGATCTTCATTCACTAATTCGGGTTGTTCTTCTAAAGTTTCGTTTACTTCAATGATCGTTCCGGAAATAGGAAGGAAAAGATCGGATACTGTCTTGACTACTTCAATGGTTCCAAATACTTCACCGGATTCTAATGTTTCATCTAAAGTAGGAATATCAATGAATACAATATCCCCCAATTGATCTTGCGCATAATCGGTAATACCAATATAAACGAAATCATCTTCAACACGAACCCATTCGTGTTCTTTTGTGTACTTTAATTCTTCAGGAAATTTCATTGTCTTTTAATTTTATATGATTTTTAGTATTAAAAATATTTCATTATTAATATGTCGATCGTTGGATTTAGCATAAGGAGAGCACAAAATAAGCCTAGTAATAAGCCGGACAATACTTCTCCTAGGGTGTGAAAACCTAAAATAATGCGAGCAGATCCAACGATTCCTCCTACAAAAATAGCTAAACAGAGCCACCAAATGGTATAATAATCAAATAAAATATTAAAGATGATGATTCCTGCTATGATGGCCCCCATACCAAACATATGTTCACTAATACGCCACTTGAAATTGGTAATGGTAATGATTATTAATCCCAGTAAACTAGCCTGCATAATACTATTAAGATACCAAGGGGTCCGCATCTTGTACAGCATGATTAAGCAAAAAACGTAGGATATGGAAACTAATATTAAAGGAATGAATCGTTTCTGCCTATGATTCAATTCTATCAGGGTGTAATTATTGATCTTCCCGAAAATATAGATTGTCAGTGTTGGAATTAGAATGGTAAAAGAAAAGATGACACCAAGTACAATTAGTTTATATTGTAAAGGCATTAAGCTTAAATAAGTAAAGTTAAAAAGTATAGCGAAGGCCAAAAAAGGAATATAATAAGGTGTAAATATCCATGAAATAATCCTTGAAAAAAGAATCAACCCGGGTTCTTTTCTGTCTTGTTGTATTTCCATCATTTAATACTTTTTCGTAGTCGGGCTACGGGAATGTTTAATTGTTGCCTATACTTTGCCACTGTTCTACGGGCAATTGGATATCCCTGTTTCTTTAGCAACTCTGCTAATACATCGTCTGTAAGAGGATCTTGTTTGTCTTCTTCATCCACACATTTTTGGAGAGCGGTTTTAATTTCGCGCACAGACATTTCTTCGCCATCTTTTGTAGTATAGGCATCGTTGAAGAAGAACTTTAAGGGATAGATACCGTAATTAGTTTGTACATATTTACTATTACTGACTCGCGATATGGTTGAAATATCAAGTCCGGTTTCCTCTGCTATATCTTTTAATATCATAGGGCGTAATAGACTTTCGTCTCCGTTATAGAAAAACGGTTTTTGCCATTTAATTATAGCTTGCATTGTAGCAATCAGCGTATTTTGTCTTTGTGTTATGGCATCAATAAATCCTTGTGCAGAATCCATTTTCTGCTTCATGAATAACAGGGCATCTTTTGAAGCTTGACTTTGATTCTTTTTATTGTGCATATGTTCATTGACCAAATTCTTAAAATCTTGGCTAATACGAAGTTGAGGAGTGTTTTTATTGTTTAGAACGAGATTTATTTCCCCATCATCATAGGTCTCAACAATGAAATCGGGAATGATGGGTTGTGTGTTGTGCCCCATAGCATCACCTAGAGTGGTCCCGGGTCTGGGATTCAGTCTGGTGACTTCCTTAACTACCTCGTTGAGTTCTGAATGACTCCATCCGGTTTGTTCTATGATTTTACTCCAATGTTTTTTGGTGAATTCAGTGTAGAAATTAGAAACTAAGAGTTTTTCCTTTTCTGTTTTTGGAGAATTTTCCTTTCTTTCAATTTGTAACAAAAGACACTCTTGTAAATTGCGGGCTCCAATACCTGCCGGATCGAATGATTGAATGAGTTTTAGCACCTCAAGCAGTTCATCTTCTGTAGTCATTGTATTGGCATAAATTGCCAGTTCATCACAGATATGGCTCAGTGGTTTTCTTAATAGTCCATCATCGTCAAGAGACCCAATAAGATATTCTCCCAGCTTGCGTTGATGTTCTGTTATTTTCTGTTCTCTAAGTTGACTCAGAAGTATTTCATAAAAAGAGATACTATCTGCAAAAGGGATTTCCTCTAATGGGTTTTGATAAGTTTGGCGAGGTTCTTGCAGCTTATAGTCGGGTATATCATCTTCTGTTAAGTAATCTTTAAGCGCATCGTATTCAATCTCATTAGTAGCATCCGAAGAATCGGTATCTTCTGTTTTATCTTCGGAAAAATTATCAGAGGTCTCTTCTAAAGCAGGATTCTCTAATAATTCAGCACGTATGCGTTCCTCTAGTTCAAGAATAGGCAACTCAATCAATTTCACCACCATGATTTGTTGGGGAGACAGGGTTTGTACCTGCCTTTGGGTTTGAGTTTGTATTTGACGAGGAGCTTGTTTCATACGGTGTTGCTATCTTTTACTTGTCTGATCTGTTACAAAAATAGTGAATAGTTTTTTCAACTTGAAATCTTTTCTGTAGGATAGTTGCTCTAAGTTACAGAAATATAGTTTATAATGAAAACCTACGTGATAAATAGGAGATGGATTTATAATTTTAATTCAAGCAGAGGAATGAAATTTAGAATCTGATTCTATTCTTGTTTTTGTCGGTCTGGGTTAAAGGGACGGTTTAACCCAGACCGACGACCCTTCTCTCCCAGACCGACCGGTCATCGGTCCCTGATCGATAAAAAACCTTCTTACGTGACTGATAAATGATACAGCTATTTCTTTACCGATTACATCTTACTCCCGTAATTTTTATATAGTTTTGTATAGCTATGGATATGTATGCAGATGTAATATTGCCTTTACCTTTGGCTCAAGAGTTTACCTATCGGTTACCTAAGGAGTGTGCTCATCAAGTAACTATCGGTTCGAGGGTTGTCGTACCTTTTGGACGAAAAAAATATTATACCGGATTGGTGGTGAAAGTGTATGATCGGTATGAGGGGACTTTGGATCTAAAACCAATCTATCAGGTTTTGGACTCTCATCCTATTGTTCTTCCTTATCAGATCTCTTTTTGGAGGTGGATTGCATCTTATTATATGTGTGGCATAGGTGATGTGCTAAAGGCAGCCTTGCCCTCCGGATTGAAAATAGAGAGTGAAACCTGGATAGAGTTAAATGAGGATTTCAAAGAAGAAGTAAGGCTTTCTTCAGAAGAACATCAATTATTAGATCTATTAGCTGTAAAACCTAAACAACGTGTAAGTCAGATTGAAAGCCAGTGGGGTTCAACTCAATTATTCAAAGTCTTAGAACAATTAATTGATAAAAAAGCGATTCATTTACGAGAGGAGTTGCAAAACAATTATCGGCCAAAGAGGGAGACTTATGTTGCTTTATCTAAACTATGGCAGTTAGAGCATCAATTAGAATCTCTCTGTGATGAACTGAAGCGAGCGCCTAAGCAGCAGGAAATGTTGATGAAATATCTTGAAATTTCTGAATTCTTCCGAATGAAAGAACCCGGAAAGGTTACTCGAAGAGAATTAATAGCGGCCACGAATAGCTCCACTTCTGTGTGTAAAGCATTAGTAGATAAAGGCGTCTTTATTCTGCAGGAGATGGAAGTCGGTCGTTTGAATGAGGAGGATGTAGAAGTTGAGGCTTTTTATGACTTAAATAGCTTTCAACAACAAGCTTATAATCAGATTTTAGAAACATTAAAAAATAAAGATACGTGTTTATTGCATGGAGTGACATCCAGTGGAAAGACAGAAATCTATATTCATCTAATACAAAAAGCTTTAGATGAAGGAAAACAGATACTCTACTTATTGCCGGAAATTGCATTAACCACACAAATAACACGAAGATTACATCGTGTATTTGGAAATCAATTAGGAGTGTATCACTCTAAATGCTCAGATACAGAACGAGTGGAGATTTGGAAGAAACAGCTTTCTACTAATCCTTATCAGGTTATTTTAGGAGTTCGTTCCTCCATCTTCTTGCCTTTTCAGAATTTAGGTTTAATTATCATTGATGAGGAGCATGAAACTACATATAAGCAGCAAGAACCGGCTCCTCGCTATCATGCTCGTAATTCAGCCCTTTTTCTGGGGACAATGCTTAAAGCTAAAACAATTTTAGGAACAGCTACACCAGCTGTAGAGACTTGGTATAATGCTTCCATTGGTAAATATGGGTTGGTAAAACTGAATGAACGCTATAAAGAAATTCAGTTACCCGAAGTGATTCCGGTAGATATTCAAGAGTTGCACCGTAAAAAACGGATGATTGGTCAGTTTTCTCCAATTCTATTAAATGAAATAGAAGAAGCGTTACAGAATAAAGAGCAGGTCATTCTGTTTCAAAATCGAAGAGGTTTTGCTCCTATGTTAGAGTGTAAAACTTGTGGTTGGGTTCCTAAATGTGAGCATTGCGATGTGAGTTTAACCTATCATAAGGGATTACGTCAATTAACTTGTCATTACTGTGGCTCTGTTTATCCCATTCCTTTTCAATGTCCTGCTTGTGAAGAAAAAGATTTGAGGTACAAAGGTTTTGGTACCGAAAAGGTAGAAGATGAGGTTCGTCAACTTTTTCCTGAAGTTCCTGTTGCCCGAATGGATTTGGATACAACACGAAACAGAAATGCATATGAACAGATTCTTGCTGATTTTGAGCAAGGGAAAACTCAAATCCTGATAGGAACTCAAATGGTGTCCAAAGGGTTGGATTTTGATCATGTGCGGGTGGTTGGTATCTTAAATGCGGATACAATGTTGAATTATCCTGATTTCAGATCCTATGAAAGAGCTTTCCAGCTTATGGCTCAAGTTTCAGGTAGGGCCGGAAGAAAATGGAAACGGGGACGGGTAATCCTTCAAACACGCAATATTGAACATCCCATAATCAATCAGGTTATACTCAATGATTATGATGGAATGGTTAAAGATCAGCTAAATGAGCGGAAGTTGTTTCACTATCCTCCTTTTCATCGACTGATCTATATCTATCTGCGCCATCAAAATGAATCTTTGGTACGGAAAATGGCTCAATATTTTGCAAATGAGCTTTACCATGTTTTTGGTTCGCGGGTCTTGGGGCCAGATAATCCTCCGGTTGGACGGGTACAACGCTTTTATATTCAAAAGATCATTGTGAAAATTGAGGCAGATTCCTCAATTAAACAAGCTATGACATTACTTCATCAGATAGAAAAAAGTTTATCAAAAGATATTCAATTCCGTTCTATACGGATTCATTACGATGTAGATCCCATGTAAAGATTAGAATACCTCGTTGTTATATCTGTAAGCTTCTATTGTTTGGTCTTAGACTATATCGCCTCCCTCATATAATTAAAGGAATATTATAGCACTCTTTTGTATTGATCACTATATTTAGCTATATTCCTTATTTAATTTTTCTTTAGTCAATCTGAATTGGTCTGTACTTTTTGATGCCTAATTTTCCCAATATTAGCCTTTTATAAAACCGTCTTCTTACCTTTCGGGGTATATTACCCCATGTTATAGGTAAATCTTTCCATGGTGAAATTGCTTTATATAACAGAAAATCTTTTTTAAAAGGATGCGTACATCCCTTTAGCCAGGGTTTCATAGATGTAGTATAATGTGTAATTGCACGGTCCTTTAATCCCTCATCTATCTCTTTTTGAAAGATTGATAAAACCTTATATTTCTTACTGCATAATGCCATATGGACATTATATCGTACAGGTATTTTAGTAATCGATTCAGTTAAAGCTCCATTTAGCATATCTTGATCTGCATACAATATTTTATCAGGTTTTTCTTCTGCATAAAGAAGTAACTCTTCCAATATATTCTTTTCTCTCCAATAGTTTAAGTTCATTAGCAAAACACCAGCATTTATATATGTATATGATTTTTGGGGGTTGAACTGGGAGTCTAAGTAAGCTTTTTCAATTTGATCAGTGGAGTCAATTACACCTGCGATAGAATAATTCTCTATATTAGTATTCCATAAATCAATTAAATCATCAACAACTACTAAATCACAGTCGAGATATATAATTTTTTCAATAGGTGTAGGTAATATATCGAACAAAAAAAGTCGAATGTATGTAGAGATATTAATATAGTTTGCAGTAGGAGGTAATTTGTATTTACTTAATTGGTCGTCATTTATAGTATAGAATTGAATCGCAGTGTTGTATTTACTTACAATACCCTCTAAGATTGACTTATTTTTGGATGTCAACTCTTTCCCTACAATATGAATTATAACATCATTATGTGAGTTGTTTTCGAGTAAAGAAATCATAGCAATGCCACATGGCATTATATAATTGTTATCAGTACAAAATACTACATTCATATGTGTTAATTAAATGAAAGTTAGTGTTAATACCCACAGCTACCAACGTAAGATCGACAGGTGTTTCTGAGAGTTGTTAGATTTAAAAACAGGTAAATATTTTATAAACAAACAAGCTTTTATTGATGATATAAAAAGAGTACTATTGGGAATTGCATAGACATAAAATGATTTTTTGGAATACTGAAGCAGCAATAAAGCATATAC
>FZPS01000018.1_pt267 | contig 13369 bp, 16 predicted proteins | sample 1817821 | NCBI WGS metagenome assembly FZPS01 (sample SAMEA104158645, study PRJEB21678) | metagenome | place: Germany | collected 2015-04-21 | reverse complement strand
ATGACAGTCAGGTTAATAATATTCTTACCATACACCATAACAGGGAAGGGGTATGTATATGCTGCAGATCAGGCCGAAGCTTAATCCGGAGAAGAAGAAAAGAAAGATATTCATCAAAGAGGATGCACCTCTGTATCTAATGGCCTTGCCTACTGTTATTTATCTCATTATCTTCTGTTACCTGCCCATGGCCGGACTTATTATGGCATTTCAAAACCTCAACATCACAAAAGGCATTTTTGGTAGTCCTTTTGTAGGATTCAAAAACTTTGAATTTCTTTTCTCCACCACGGATGCCTGGGTCATTACCCGCAATACTGTTTGCTATAACCTTGTCTTTATCGTAGTCAACCTGATCATATCTATCTGCATGGCCCTGATGCTGAGCTCCTTGCGTTCAGCCATCTATGCCAAAACAATGCAAACCGTCTACATGATGCCCTATTTTCTGTCCTATGCAGTTATAGCCATAGTGGTGAATGCCTTTCTGGACAGGGATGACGGCCTGGTTAATGCAATAATTAAGATGACGGGCGATCCGGGGAAGACCAATTGGTATCATCAGGCCGGACTCTGGCCGCCTCTCCTGGTATTTGTAAATGCCTGGAAAGGCGTAGGTTATCAGACGGTGCTGTATCTGGCGGTCATAGCGGGGATTTCTACAGACTACTATGAGGCGGCTGTTCTGGACGGAGCTACCAAGTTTCAGCAGGCCCGTTACATAACCATTCCGCATCTCAGGTACATAGTGGGAATCTCCCTTATTCTGTCCATGTCGCATATTTTCCGGGGAGACTTTGGTCTCTTCTTCACGGTACCAATGGATGAAGGCAAAATTTACGCAGTAACTGATGTAATTGATACCTATATCTACCGCGCACTGACCTATTTGAATAATGTCGGCATGTCAACTGCAGCCGGTTTGTACCAGTCGGTAGTGGGGTTTATCCTGGTTTTGATTGTTAACAGGATAGTCAACCGGATAGATCCCGACAGTGCGATGTTCTAACCGGCATATACAGTACATATTATAGAAAGGAGTCTGTACATGGCCAGGGAAGTAAGGCATGTTAATAAACTTATGCAATTATCCAAGGGTTGGAATGCCGTATTTGTCATAATTCTGTTTTTCATGGCATCATTGGTACTGATACCAATGCTGCTCATTGTTGTTATTTCCTTTTCCAGCGAGATCAGTATTGCAACCAAAGGATACTCTTTTTTTCCCACTGAATGGTCCCTGGATGGATATAAGTATTTGTTCAAGACCGGTGATCAATTGCTGGATTCCTACAAAGTCACAATTTTTTACTCTGTTACCGGAACATTAATGAGCTTGGCCTGCATGACCATGTATGCCTATGTCATTGCTCAGAAAAAATTCCGTTTTTCCAAGTTTTTTACCTGGTTTTTGTTTTTTACCATGCTCTTCGGCGGAGGTCTTGTACCCAGCTATATCCTGAATGTCCGCTACCTCCGGATTAACAATACAATTTGGATCTTTCTGCTTCCCTGGCTTGTCAACGCTTATCATACAATTATTCTCCGTACCTTTATCCGCTCCACCATACCCGACACTCTTTTTGAAGCGGCCCGTATCGACGGAGCCGGGCACTTTCGCATTTATGTAAGCATAGTGCTGCCGCTGTTTAAGACGGGTATTGCCACAGTAGGCCTCTTCTCCATGGTTGCAAGGTGGAATGATTGGTTTGTCGGCATGCTCTATATCAGGAATCCCAAACTGATTCCTTTGCAGACCCTGCTTCATAAACTGCAGAATACCATCGATTTTCTCAAGCAGAATGCTGCCATTGCAGGTACACCTGACGGAGTTGCCTTGCTCCGTACCCTGCCGGATGAGAATCTGCGGATGGCCTGTACCATTATGGTCATTCTTCCAATTCTCTTTGCCTACCCCTTCTTCCAGCGGTATTTCGTGCAGGGACTTACAGTGGGAAGCATAAAGGGCTGATTCCAATTCCCCTGCAAAAGCAGGGGTGGAATAGAAAGAAATGAAGAAGGAGGATATCTATGAAAAAGCATTGGATAATTCGACCGCTTATTTATCTGCTTATACTGGTTATGGTCTTAGCAGTCACTGCCTGCACAGGCGGGAAGAAACCGTCTGCAGGAGGGGAAGGGGACGATCTTCCCTTTGTAACCCTGGACTGGTATTTGGGTCTCTCTCCCATGCCGGACAATGAAATGGTAAATGACGCAGTAAATGAATACTTAAAAGAGAAAATAAATGCCAATGTCAATATTCATTACTGGGAGTCATCCCAATGGGAAACCAACATGACAACCATGGTCAGCGCCGGGCAGGATGTGGGCATCATAGGCTTTGGCAGCCAATCCAAGCTTGATTACGTAGTGCACGCCAATCGCGGTTCCTTTTATCCGCTGGATGAGCTCCTGGATAAGTACGGTGCGGATACCAAAGCCCTGTTCCCCGATGAAATCTGGGAGAGCATGAAGATAGGCGGAAAGATTTACGGCATTCCGTCCTTAAAGGACAACTGTTATATCATTTCTCTGATATACAACGCTGAGATGGCTGATGCGCTGGGGCTGGATATGGAATCGGTTGAGTATACCAACTGGCGCCAGCTGGAACCCTTCCTGACAGAAGTTGTCCAAAAACGCCATGAAGTATTTCCCGAATACGATGAATATCCCCTGTGCGGCGGTGCGGAACTCGAAGTTCCCTACAACTTTGCAATTGAAACCTTCCTGAACGACTCCTATCTTGCAGTGGCCAACATCGATCCTTTCTTTGATGTAGCAGGCTATGACGATGATACCGTGTTCAATCTCTATGAAACTGATGAATACAGGGAGTTTGCCAGAAGCCGCCAGCGTATGGTGGAAAAGAACATATTTGCCTACGATTATACGGGCAAATCAGAGTGGAACTACACAGGTGCCTTGTTCGGCTGGGTAGGATGGGGCTATACCTACATGCAGAAACACCTGTTTGGCGATGCCTTTACCACAAAGATGATTGTTTCCGACCATATCTGGACCGACACCAACAATTACTTCAGCGCAGGTACGGCCATTTCCGCCCATTGTGCGGAACCGGAACGTGCTATGATGATTTTGAATCTTGTCAATACTGATCCCGAATTTGCCACCATGATGCGCTTTGGTATTGAGGAGAAGCACTACATCATAAACGAAGAGGGCAAGATGCAGTTTGAGGGAAGCGAAAGAAACGGCGGAGACAGGGCTGATTACGGTTACTATTACTGGTATGCAGCCCCGGTGGGGAATCTGACCATTGTAAACGCACCTGAAGATCTTATTGGCCCTGACGGCATCATGCTGACCGAGATGATGAGGTACAACAAGGAGGCTGTAATTCCCAACCATATGGGCTTTGTGTTTGATATCGAACCTGTTGCCAATGAATTGGCTGCCTGCACCAATGTGGTTATGGAATATCGGGATGTCCTCCGCAAGGGTCAGTTAAGTTCTCAGGAAGAGGTTGACAACACCGTTGATGAGTTTGTAGCAAAACTTAAAGCTAATAATGTTGATAAAATCGTAGCGGAGGTTCAAAGGCAGATTGATGATTGGCAGAGCAAAAAGAAATAAGGGATGGTGGACGGTTGAGAGCAGTTTGATAATAGCTGATATTTGATGTCCTTACCTGCCAAGCGGTCGCTGGCCCCGGTTGGACCGGAGCGGGCGGCCGTTTTCGGTAAGACGGAAAGGAGAATACAAGTAGTGTCCACGCTGACATTTACAAAATACGAGATGCCTTCCGCTTCGCTGGGCGGGCTCAATCCCCTGCCGGATCTGAGAAAAACGGCAGATCTCCATACTTCTGTTGAAGTGGATGAAGAGACTGTAACCCCTGAGGAAGCGCGTTATATGGGCTGGGCAAGGGTTAACGGCATACTGCCCTACCTGATCCAGGACGGCTATAACCGGAAGAAAAAAATGCGGGCCTGGAAGGCTGCTGTACTGGAAAATGATTATATCCGGGCAACCTTTCTGCCTGAGCTGGGCGGGAGGCTTTGGTCTCTGATTGACAAAACAAAAGGCAGAGAGCTGCTGCACAAAAACCCTGTCTTCCAGCCCTGTAATCTGGCCCTGCGCAATGCCTGGATTTCCGGCGGCGTGGAATGGAACATAGGGATAATCGGACACACTCCCTTTACCGTGGATCGGATGTTTACTGAGGATCTTAAGCTGTCAGACGGCACGCCCGTGCTGAGGATGTACCAATACGAGCGGATCCGCCGCCTGATTTTCCGGATAGAGGCCATGCTTCCTGCAGATTCCAGGTATCTGTATGTAAGGGTGCGCATAGACAATGCCGTAAAAAAGGATACAGCCGTCTATTGGTGGAGCAACATAGCTGTTGACGAGAGGGAGGATGTCAGGGTGCTGGTGCCTGCTGAAAGATCCTTCCGCTGGGGCTATGGAAAAAAGATGTCCAAGGTTCCTATTCCATATATGCCGGTACAAAGCAGCATGGAGGGCAGAGCAGATGAGAAATCCGGTCAACAGTACCGGGATATCAGCCGTACAACGCAGCTGCCTCAGGCAATGGATTTCTTCTTTGATCTTCCCCGTGGGCAAAGACCCTGGATTTCTGCCGTGGGGGGCGACGGATATGGACTTATTCAGACCTCCACGGATCTGCTCAGGGGGCGTAAGCTCTTTGTGTGGGGAATGGGAGCCGGCGGCCGTAACTGGCAGGCCTTTCTGGCACAGCCCGGCTTTGCATACCTGGAAATACAAGCCGGACTGGCAAGAACCCAGCTGGAGCATCTTCCAATGAAGACGGGAGCTGTTCTCAGCTGGATGGAGGCCTATGGTCCCATAGCTGCAAATGCGGATGTGGTGCAGGGCAAAGACTGGCTTAGGGCTGTAGAAGCGATAGAAGAGGCTCTGGAAGTGGAATGTCCCCGCAGCAAGGTGGAAAAAATGCATCTGATGGCCAGTCGGGAGCTGGATGGGCAGTCAGGCAGAATAAGGACTACAGGAGCCGGCTGGGCCCTTGTGCAAAAAGAGCTTCTGGGTGACGACTTCACAGACGGCGGACTTCGTTTTCCGGCCCGCAGTCTGGGGCGACGTGAAGGGCAATGGATTCAGCTTATAAGGCATGGGGCGCTGCCCTGCCCGGGAGTTCTGGAGGAGCCGGGCAGCTATCAGATAGAAGACGAATGGGAAAGGCTTCTGGCGAATTCCATACGCAGCGGCGGAAGCAGGCACTGGTATGGCTATTACCAATTCGGCGTTATTCTGGCATACAAGGGCAGATTAAATGAGGCTAAGGCCGCATTTGACAAATCCATCCTATGCGAGGTCAACCCCTGGGCACTTCGCTGCAAGGCTGTGCTGCTGGAGATGGAAGGCAATATTGAGAAGGCAGCAGACCTGTATGTTCAGGCTGTAACCATGCTGCCCCAGCGCAGTATAGCAAAGGAGGCGCTTCGGGTTCTTCTAAAGGCCGGCAGAGCGCGGGAGGTAATACACTTGTATGACATGCTGCCGTCCGGTGTCCGGGCTCTGGGCAGGATAAAGGTCCTTCTTATCGAAGCGCTGCTGGATGCGGGGGACATAAGCCGGGCAGAGCGCATGCTCGGCAGGAAAATTGAGCTGACAGATATAAGAGAGGGAGAGGTTAAGCTTACGGATTTATGGTTCCGTATGGAGGCGATGAAGCGGATGCAGACCTGCAGGGCAGCAGAAACGTATGAAGAAGTTCTTAAGCAGGTGAAGGAAGAATGCATACCTCCTGCTCACCTGGACTTTCGGATGCATTAGCCTGGAAGACTAATTCAAAGAATCCCGCTTATTTGTATAATAAAAGCCATTGTTCATGTATATACGTGGATAATGGCTTTTTGATCTTAAGTGTATAACAAGTTTATCTGCGGAATAATATGGTAATAATATAGGTAAATTTTTCAGCGGGAGTGAATGATATGAAAAGTTACCTGCTGGCTTTCCTGGGAGCAAATAGGATGGAGGAAGATCATCCGCAGGAAAATCAGGAATTGGTGAATTCCATACACGCAGCCAGGCAGGAATGGCATGCAGCATTAAGCTACTTTGAGAATGTCAGCGATCCGGATCTGGTCGATTATGCTATTTACAGAGTGGAAGCCGCAAAAAGAAAATATATGTACCTGCTGAAGCTGGCTAAAAAGGAAGGACTGGAAGATAAGCGGGTACTTGATGAAAAAAAACAAGCCGGCCAGTCATAAATTTTCGACTGAAGCCATATGTATTAAACGAGGGGACAGGATGGACAAAGCTTTTTGCCTTAAATAATAAACAGGGTGTGGTATGATGGGTCTTGACATTCCTCTTGATATTATTCTGGCCTATGCATTAGGCCTTGTGCTGCTTTATCTGGCAGGCTGGCTTCTGTTGGTGCCCTTGAAGCTCTTGTTTCGTTTTATAATAAACGGTATAATCGGCGGTGTGGTATTGTGGCTGCTAAATTTGATTGGCGGCTTGATTGGCATATCAATTGCAATTAACCCGGTTACCGCCCTTATGGTGGGGTTTCTGGGAATACCGGGTTTGGTTCTGATACTTCTTATACAATATGTATTTTAAATATGTTCTTCTGACAGCAAACAACCGGCTTGAAGCCGGTTGCTTTTTGGAGAGAAAGATATTTGCTTAACTCTGTAAAACTATAGCTTAATTCAGGCAATCTCGTAATAACGGCCCAGGGCTTTGCCGATAGCATCCACTACGCTGTCATATACAGAACAGTCTTCGGGGTGGGAATGTTCTTTCAACAATTGCATCAGCAGGGACCTTTCCTTTGGAACCATAAGCTCATACATTGCATCCAGCGAGATGGGAGCCTGGGCAATAATATCCAGACTGGGGCACTCGGATGCAAGTTCGACCATCACATCCTGCACGTTTTGTTGTTCGGCTTTAACTTCGATTTGTATTCCGCATAGCTTGCACTGGTAGGAATATTTACACATGTTGCGCACCTCCACCATAAAAGTACGGAAATAAGTAACAAAACACCAAATCTACCTGTGTTTATTATTATAGCACAGGGCATTTTAAAATAAAACCCCGGACAGCAAAAATAAAAATAATTTTTTGACAATTGAAACTTTAATTGTGACATAATTCACATTATGCTTGTAGATAAATTGTCAAAGTACTTTATGGCGCTAAAGCATTATACTGACCAAGAATGGTAAAACGGCTAAATAAAAAGCAACAGAAAGACTGTTATATGACAAAGAAATAACAACTAACTGTTATATAACATACACACATGTTATTTAATTAACAATCAAAAAATATTCCTCTGTATTTTGCCTTTACTTGAATTTACTGCCGGGGTAGTGCTACAATGTATAAGAATTGTAAGAATAACAAAGGATGTGACCTTTATGCAGGATAAGAAGAGAATTTTCAGCGGCATGCAGCCAACGGGAGTGCTTACACTGGGAAATTACCTGGGTGCCATGCGCAATTGGGTTGCTCTTCAGGATGAATATGAATGTATTTACAGTGTTGTGGATCTGCATTCCCTGACTGTCCGAAACGAAGCCAAAGAGCTGCGTGAGCGCAGGTTATCCCTGCTGGCCCAGTACATTGCCTGCGGGATTAATCCGGAAAAAAGCATCGTGTTCATGCAATCACATGTCAGTGCTCATGCAGAGCTGAGCTGGGTGCTGAACTGCAATACCTATATGGGAGAATTAAGCAGACAGACGCAGTTTAAGGAAAAAGTATCAAAGCATAAGGATAATATAAATGCCGGACTTTTTACCTATCCGGTATTGATGGCAGCAGATATTCTGCTTTACCAGACGGATCTGGTCCCCGTAGGGGATGATCAGAAACAGCATCTGGAAATCGCCAGAGACATTGCAGGCCGATTCAATGGCCTTTACGGCAATGTATTTAAAATACCCGAGCCTTACATTCCCAAGGTAGGCGCACGGATTATGAGTCTTCAGGATCCGACCAGCAAAATGTCAAAATCTGATGAAAACAGCAACGCTTACATTACCCTCCTGGATTCTCCTGAGACAATTCTGCGTAAATTCAAACGTGCTGTAACCGATTCCGAGGCCGTTGTTCGTTATGACCTGGAGGAAAAGCCCGGCATCAGCAACCTGATGTCAATTTACGCCAGCGTAACCGGCAAGAACCTGGATGATATCAGGCAGGAATTTGAGGGGAAAGGCTATGGCGATTTTAAAGCTGCAGTGGGAGAGGCAGTTGCGGAAACCTTGAGGCCGATTCAGGAAAGCTATAATGAACTGATGGCTGCCAGGGACTATTTGCAGGACATTATGAAAAAAGGTGCGGAGGATGCCAATCGGATCGCAAGGCGGACACTGGGCAAGGTTTACAGAAAAATCGGCCTGCAATAGCTCTTTGCTGTTTCCATACTTCATACTTTACATATTGTGATAGTATGTGCAAATACTATTAACACATCCAATGAAAATGAGGTGAAGATATGGAATTATTGAATGACTTGGGTAAGACCCTGGAGGGCATAGCCAGGCAGGTGGAGAAAAAGTCAGGGGAAATCTGGCAGGCAGGAAAGCTGAATGTAGAAATTCTCAAACAGGAAGAAGCCATACGCAGGCTGCATAGAAAGATCGGTGAACTGGTAAGTGCGGATTATGGAAAGACTGATCACTATGGAGAGAGGGTTAAGAGGTATTGTGCCGAAGTGCAGGAAAGGAAAAGGAAAATAGAGAAGCTTAAATCTGAATTGCGCGACGCTAAAGAAGCAGGAAAGTCAGACGGCAGTTCATCCGATGTTAAGCAGGAACACAGCAGAGCAGACAGTGCAGATACAGCCGATATGAAAGACGGAGCAGCGGCAGAAGAAAAGGTTCATTTTTCAGAACCGGAAATTTCCTATTATGAGGCAATGGAAAAAATGCAGCAATTAAAGCAAAGTGAGTGAAAAAAAGCAGGTGCCCCATGGACCTGCTTTATTCCTTTTTGGGAATAATGTCACTGCCTCCGGACGCATTTTTCATTAATAGAAAGCCGAGAACTATAATAAGAAGCGGAACGATGGAACGTTCGACTATACTGTATGCGGCTGAAGGAATGAAGTATACCATATAACCACGCAGGCGATCCAGCAAAAGGATGAAGCCCAAAGCCATTGCAGCAATACCCATATGGTATCCATTCAGATTTATTTTTGACAAAAATACCAGGTTATTATAATCGGCTACTTCCTCCCCTTTTCTTATGGCCTTGTTCAAATGCTGGGCATCAAACAGACTGTAGAAGAAAATGACAATGCATAAGGGAACACCGATTTCCGCCAGATGCAGCAAATCGGCTACGATAAAGATGGCGGCAAGAAAAGCAATCATCAGTTCCAGGCCTCTTTTCATCAGTCCCAGGTACATATGGCCGGCGCCGGGCAGAATTGAAAACAATAGTGTCAGCGCAGGTGATGCCTTTTGATTAATTCGGTTAATCTGATTTGTCATATTGCAAATCCTCCTTGTTCACTTGATTGGAAATATACTGAAAGGGCTTCAGCAGGAATGAATCTGCTTTAAGGGTAAAATACTCAATGGAACCGGCAGTGCGGTAAGGATCGACCTTATACCTTGAAAAATCTATTTGGGCGTTTCCGTGCTCGATAAGGAAATCCATCAGAGGTGTGAGATTCAGGAACAGTACGATAAGGCCTGCAGCAATAAGGCTGATGCCCGTACGGTAACAGAGTTCCGCTCTTTTTCTGCTCTCGCTGCAGGAATGTATTTTCTGCATCACACCACTGGTAAAGTTCTCAGGAGCCTTGTACCGGATGCTTTTCAGTAATTGCTCCATCTCGTGCATATCCATGCCTGTTCACTCCTTTTGCCCCAGTATTGATCAACAGCTCTCGAATCTTCTGTTTGCCCCGGTAGAGGCGGGTCTCCACTGTGCGGACCGGGATATCAAGAATTTCTGAAATTTCCATGTAGGACATTTGCTGATAATAGTAAAGAATCATTACCTTTTTATATTTGTCCGGAAGAGCATGGATAGCTTTTCGCATTTCCTCAATCTGTTCCTTTGCAATCAGCTGCTCTTCCGGGTTGGGTTGGCCTGCCGGCATTTGTTCCAGCGGTTCTTCGTTATGTCCTTCAGTGTTTCTGTAACCGGGCATTGCATGTTTGCGCCTTCGTTTCTGTTTTCTCTGCCAGTCCAGACAGCGGTTAAGGGTGATGCGGTAGATCCAGGTGGATAGGGAGGAATCGCCCCGAAATCCATGTATATTCTGATAAATGGATAAGAAAATATCCTGGGCCAGATCCTGTGCTTCCTGGGGGCAGCCAGTCATGTGACGGGCCATATTATATACCCTGTCCTTATACAATTCCACCAAGTCCTCGAACCTATGGATACATCCGGCCTTTATCGCCTCAACCAGGAGGTTTTCCACGTTCAATACCCATCACCTGCCCGTACCGGTCCGGTTAAACTGCCGGAACCTGCTATTTCAAGTTAATTCTAATGTCGCCGTGCTGATTTTTCAATCTTATTTTCTGATCCCCGCTGCCAATAATAAGAGAGGCTTCCTGCAGATTATTCTCTTTCTGCACATTCAGGCTGATAGCCCTGTCGCTCCGAATGACGCCGTAGGTGGTGCTTGCCTTTATATCTGCATTTGTATATGCAGGGTTTGTCAGCTGAATGTCTTCATAGGAGGTTTCTGCATTAATATCTCCCTTTATTTCGCTCAGATGGATTTCAGAGTGTCTGGCAGTAATCTCAAGATTTCCTTCAATGCCGCTGCAGTTAATATCATCGTATTCATTATCTATCAGGACATTGCCGGCAACGTTTTCGACCTTAACCCTCCCATGCTTGGACTGAATTGAAACATCCCTGGTTATCCTGCTTACTGTAGTATCATCAAAGCTGTTTGAAACCCGGACTTTTCCTGAAATCTCATCTACTGTCACCCGGCCATGGGCACTTTGGATCTGAATATCACCCTTTGCTTTCAGAATACGGGTATTGCCAAAAGACGTATCGATTTCTATATTTCCTGTTATTCTTTCCAGTTCAATATCGTTGTGCCGTTGATTAATCATAACATTGTTATCCCGATCATGAACCAATATGCGGCCGAAACTTGTGGATAACTGCGCTTCCATATCCTTCGGCACCCAAAGTTTCATATTGACATGCTGCAGGGAATGGATATGGGCTGCAGCAGGATTTTTGCTGGTGATTTGCACGGTTGTGCCTTCTTCGATTGTTATTACCTTATCCAAAAGCTTTTCCGCTTCATCCTTATTGTTGGTCTTCATTTGAATGTGTGCTTCGATACGCAGCTCATTGTTATCTGCGGGGTAGACCTCCAGACTGCCCCTGAAGTTTTCCACAACAATTTTTTCTGCATTGTTCAATTTAGTATCTTCCAATTTGTACTCATAGGTATCTTCTATTGTATCACCGAACATCACAGGCCAATTCCCGTTAAAGTTAAAATTCCAGTTGAACAGGCCGAATCCCTGGTTCAGCCAGATTGAGCTGAACAAGAGCAGCAGGATGGCAAGAAAGATGGAAATGCCGCTGGGGGACAGATAAACATCCGTTTTTCTTACATCATACCAGAGTTTGGTAAAGATAAACTCCAGACCCAGCAGTATGAGAAATACAGGCCAAAGCAGGTAGATATCGTCAGGCAGACTGAAGTTGGTGTACCGATTCAATAACATGAAGGTACCGCACAGTATTAAAATGATGCCCAGAGTGAACAGCCCTACTTTCTTCCGCATAGATTAACCTCCCCGTAAAATGCTTTCATTAAATTAGACGCAGCTCTTGCCCCATACCCTTCATATATTTACTATTAAATTTCACCTTTTGCTGCCGATTCGAAATATATATAAAAAGGTTGTTTTATTGTATCATAAAAGGGTAAAATAACTATTAGGGCTTTAACGGCTCAAATTAATTATTATGCAAGCTACAAGTATGAAAGGGGAATGAACATGAAAAGGTACGAGTGCACAGTATGCGGTTATATTTATGATCCCAAGCTGGGAGATCCGGAAAACGGTGTTGAGCCGGGCACGGCTTTTGAAGATCTTCCGGATGAATGGGTATGTCCTGAATGCGGCGTAGAAAAAGATCTGTTTGAACCTTTGGATTAAGAACTTCTTACCTGAAATCTCTTACATAGTATTACATAGTTACATAGTAATGATTTTTTATGCCGCAGCCTTATTGGCTGCGGCAGATCATTAAAATGGCTGCGGTGCAGCGTCTGTATTTTCATTCTGTAATCATTTCTTTCGGCAAAACATGGAATACAGGGGAGGGGGAATTCAATTGAAAACCAATTTTAATGAATTGGAAGCCATCAGAATGGCCGTTCAAATTGAAGAACGGGGAGAAGTCTTTTATCTGCAGGCCAGGGAACTGGCACCTAATCAGGAAACCAGGCAGATGTTTGAAGAACTGGCAAAGCAGGAACAGGACCACGCAGCAACATTTCAACAAATCTACAATGAGTTGTTGCAGTACAAGCAGGGCTTTGACGATATGTATCTGTATGAGCCCGAGGTGGCAGCTTACTTGCAGGCCATGGCAGAAAGCTCTGTTTTTCCGACTGATGAACGGCTGAAGGAAGTCATGGGATCAATGAAAGACATAACGAAAGCATTGGAGCTAGGCATTCAGGCAGAAAAGGATTCCATTCTTTTTTATACTGAGATGATTATCAATGCCAGGTATGTGGAAGCCAAGAATGCTTTCAGAAGGCTGCTAAAAGAAGAAAAGAAACATTTGATAGATCTGCAGACAAGATTAAATGAACACTTGGCGCAAAAATAGGTTTGCAGTCAGGTGAATACAAAAAGAAGCTCACGAGAGTTTCTCTATTAAGCGATAAATGAGATATAAAGTGCAGTGAGAATAAAAGCAATGCATATATCAGAATTGGCATATGCATTGCTTTTTTAGATATGGCGCATATGAAGAGAGTAAAACTGGTTTTTATTTGGATGTTCTTATTGATATGTCTACTCGCCGGACTATATTATTAAAACGGATGATTTTATAAGAAAAAATGTGCCAACGAATACTTGACACATACTAATAGAAATAAGATGTTGACAAAAGTCTCTCTGCTTGGTATTATATAAAAGTCGCCGCTGAGGCGGGGACGAGATTGGTCCTTGAAAACTAAACAGTGTAGAAGCAAAGAATTGAAGTCAATTCTGAGGAACAACGCAAAGCGGAAAGCTGAGCGAAAAGTTTATGAGCTATTCAAACAAAACCGTAAAATAGCTTTGACTCACATGAGTTGAAGATTAAGATTTTAATTGGAGAGTTTGATCCTGGCTCAGGACGAACGCTGGCGGCGTGCCTAACA
>FZPS01000062.1_pt3838 | contig 13382 bp, 14 predicted proteins | sample 1817821 | NCBI WGS metagenome assembly FZPS01 (sample SAMEA104158645, study PRJEB21678) | metagenome | place: Germany | collected 2015-04-21 | reverse complement strand
ATCTAAGACAGTTCAGAGCATTGCAATAAGCTATTATGTCTGCTGGATCATCTTATGGTTTATTGGCTGGTACAGAAAAAGAGAATTTAATTGTACTTGAAAATGAAATGAAGCCATTCACGGTAGAGGAAGGATTAAATCTAAAACCATTTCATTCCATCAATATAATCAACTATGGTAATCAATATGCAAAATTTATTTCAAAGCTACCGCCACCAATAAAATAAGTTTGTTGCCTGCTTGTTACCTTTATGTTACCTGTAGCCAAAAATTCTGGCGATTTTCAGCGACTTTTTAAGTAGAATAAAACATAAAGAAAAACCGCCTAACCCTAATGGTTAAGCGGTTTTCACTGGTCTGGGTGGAGGGATTTGAACCCCCGACCTCTTGAACCCCATTCAAGCGCGCTACCAAGCTGCGCCACACCCAGTAGTTTCTGCGACAAATAATATAATACTACATATCCAAAGAAAAATCAAGGGTAATTAAAATATTTTTTGTTTGACAACCTATATATGGTATGATAAAATATTTTAGTGCGTAGCCGCACGAATATGGTTTAAATCCTTACACAAAATAGCTGTGAGGTACCAATATTCGGCGAGACTGGTTAGAGGAGGTGCATCGGAATGTATGCTATCATAAAAACAGGTGGAAAGCAATACCTTGTTCGTGAAGGTGATGTTATAAGGGTTGAAAAGCTCAATGCTGAAGAAGGATCTGTAATATCCTTTGATGACGTATTGGCTATAAATGATGATCAAACTTTAAAGGTAGGAACACCTACTTTAGAAGGCTCCAAGGTTGAGGCAAAGGTCATCAAGCACGGAAAAGGTAAAAAAATTACTGTTTTTAAGTACAAGCCTAAAAAGAACTACAGGAAAAAGCAAGGTCATCGTCAACCTTATACCCAGGTTCAAATTAGCAAAATTATAGGCTAGTTGGGGTTAGAGATGATCCATGTATTAGTATCAAGAGATGATCGGGGAAATATATCCTCGTTGAAGGTAGAGGGGCATTCCGGATTTGATGTGGCCGGGCAGGATATTGTATGTAGTGCTGTTTCAGCCATAGTCCAGACTGCAGTTATTGGCTTAATGGATGTAGTAGGAATTGAGCCCATATATCATCAGGAAAATGGTTTAGCCCATTTGGATATACCTCTGGGTCTGCCTGAGGATATAATTAAAGAAATTGGTATTGTACTAGAAACTATGTTATTAGGACTTAAAAGTATTGAATTGGGATACAGTGAATATATTACAATTCGGGAAAGGAAGGTGGAATAGATGTTCAGGATGGATCTTCAGCTCTTTGCTACAAAGAAGGGAGTAGGTAGCTCTAGAAACGGTCGTGACAGTGAATCTAAACGATTAGGTGTTAAAAGAGCCGATGGACAGTTTGTTCTAGCAGGAAACATCTTAGTTAGGCAGAGAGGAACCAAACTTCATCCCGGTGTCAATGTAGGTAGAGGTAAAGATGATACCCTATTTGCCTTAGTGGATGGTATAGTTAAATTCGAAAGAAAAGGTAGAAATAAAAAGCAGGTTAGTGTTTACGCACAATAAACTTGCCTAGTTTTGAATTGGATATTTAAGCTTTTTAGGTCTATTGCATGATGAAATATGTGATAGGCCTTTTTCATATTCCTCTATCATTAAGGGAAGAATTATTGATTAGAAAATTATTGAATTATATTAATAGTATTGGTATAATTCAGTAATGATTAAAACAAGGAGTTATGGATTATATGTTTGTTGATCTAGTTAAGATATATATAAAAGCTGGAGACGGAGGTAATGGTGCCGTATCCTTCAGACGAGAGAAGTATATACCTGCCGGCGGACCCGATGGAGGGGACGGAGGAGATGGCGGCAATGTTGTATTTGTTGTTAATACAGGAAAGCATACCTTGATGGACTTTAGATATAGGAAACACTTTAAGGCACAGTCTGGTGAAGATGGCCGCGGTAAAAATATGTATGGTAAAAGGGGCGAGGACTTAATAATAGAAGTGCCTCCAGGAACCATTATACGGGACGCGGAGACCGATAAGATTCTTGCTGATCTGACAAAGCCTGGTGAACGAAGAATATTGGCATATGGGGGCAAAGGTGGCAAAGGCAACGCAAAGTTTGCTACTTCCACTAGACAGGCACCTAGATTTGCCAGAGAGGGCCAGAAGGGAGAGGAAAGATGGCTTGTTTTAGAGCTTAAGTCCATTGCTGATGTGGGATTGATTGGTTTTCCCAATGTGGGCAAATCTACAATTTTATCGGTCCTCACTGAATCCAGGCCAAAGATTGCCAACTATCATTTTACTACTCTTACCCCAAACTTGGGAGTGGTGAAGACAAGATTTGACAAATCCTTTGTTATGGCTGATATTCCTGGTATCATCGAAGGCGCCCATCAGGGTGTGGGTCTGGGAATTGATTTTCTCAGGCATATTGAAAGAACCAGGATATTGGTTCATGTATTGGATGCTTCAGGGGTAGAAGGCAGAGACCCTGTTGAGGACTTTTATACAATTAACAGGGAATTGGAAACCTTTAGTAAAGAACTGGCTCAAAGGCCTCAGGTAGTAGCGGCAAACAAGATGGATATACCTTCTGCCGAGGAGAATATTCGTAGATTGAAAGAGGAGTTGGAAATCAAGGGTATAAAAGTATTTCCAGTGTCAGCAGCTACTGCAAAGGGATTTGATGAATTGCTTGCAGAGCTGGTAAAAATGTTAGATGAACTGCCTCCCCTGGAGTCCTTTGAAGATGAATTGGATTGGTCTGATGAAGCTTTTGAGGAGGAGAAGCCTTTTGAAATTGAGATAGTAGATGGTGTATATGTTGTATCTGGACCAGCTATTGACAGGCTTTTAGGTAGTGTAAATTTGGATGATTATGAATCCATGCAGTATTTCCAAAGGGCCCTTAGGAAACAGGGGATTATAGACGCCTTAAGGGATATGGGTATCGATGATGGGGATACTGTACAGATGAATGATCTAGAATTTGATTTTATTGAATAATAGGAGTGAAATAATGCTTACAAGTAAACAGAGAAGTTATTTAAGAGGTATGGCCAATGGAATAGATAGTATATTTCAGGTGGGAAAGGGTGGAATTAACCAAAATCTAATAAAGCAGCTGGATGATGCCCTGGAAGCTAGAGAACTTATTAAAGTTAATGTATTGCCCAATGCCGAGGAAGATGTAAAGGATATATTCCATAGATTGGCTCAGGAACTTTCCGCTGAGGAAGTACAGGTTATTGGCAATAGGTTTGTACTTTATAGAAAGTCCAAAAAGAACCCAAAAATAGAGCTGCCCTATTGAGCAGCTCTATCAGATGATAGAAGCTGGCTTATAAGACCTAGTACCATAAAGAGGATGGCTAATACAAAATAGTAGGGGAAGTATGAACGAAACAAAAAGGATGCTCCTAAAAACAGTAGGGAAGAGGCTGCATATTTTTTAAATCTATTGTGCGCAGGTATCTTTTCTTTATCACGGTTCAGTTTCTTTCTATATTGTCTTATTTTCTGTTGAACCAGATCATCCAGTAGTTCTTCATTAGGTCCCATATTGGCTTGCTCCATAAGGTCTAGTAAATCATCAATGTCAAAAAGAGTAATGGGAACATCCAAATCCATATCCTGAATACCATTGCAGGCCTCTTCAAAATAGCCTGATGATATGTAGATGAGACCACTGTATCCTCTGGAACGAAAGGAATTGTAGAATGACCAGACTTTTTCATAGGTGTCATGTCCCTTAGGAGGAGTCTGGGAATAGCCAATGGCTACTGGTGCACCATTGTATAGAGCTTTTAAATAACCTTTTGCCTGTTCCAGATTGGCTAGTTCCTTTAGACTGGACAGCGCCCTAATAATTTGCCATTCAAACTCTTGTCTGCTAAGCAGGCTAAGCTTATTAGCCATATACTCCCGGGCTATAAGTCTACGTATGCGATTCCGGTTATTTTTGTAGCTTGATCTTTTTTTTAAGTAAAGGGCGTAGCCAAGGAGTGCTGTGACCAATAGAGAAACCATAAGGGCTAGCAGAGGAGTTTTGGTTCTGTAAACCAGCCATAGATAAAGAAGGCTAAAAATACCTATAAGGAGGACTAAAAAGTCTATTAGTATTCCTAGGACAGGACGGGGTTTATCTATGTTACCCATATAAAAACTAAAGGTTCGAACTTTATTGGTATAGGTTTTAAGCATAAGAGACAACACCTCCAACACTATTATTGCCATGTTTTAGGAAATTATAATAGTTTTCTAATAATCTTGCCATTAACTAGCAATAATTAGCTAGCAATCAAATTTTATGTATGATATAATTTTGCTTAACAAAAATGATTTATAAGGAGAAGGTTGCATAAATTGGTAAAAAAACTAGGGATATTTGGAGGAACCTTTAATCCCATACATATGGGACATTTGATAGTAGCTGAGATGGCTAGGCAGGAATGTGATTTGGAAAAGGTGCTTTTTATACCAGCTGCAAGCCCTCCCCATAAAAGTGATAAGAGTGTGAGTTGTCCAAACCACCGATTCCGTATGACTGAGCTTGCTATTGAATCTAATCCCTATTTTAAAGCGAGCGATATTGAACTAAAAAGAGAAGGCAAAAGTTATACCATAGACACTTTGAAAAATTTGCGTGAGATTTATCCGAAAGAATATGAGTTTTGGATGATAATCGGAGGAGATTCTCTTATAGAGTTTGACAACTGGAGAAATGCTAAAGGGATAATGGAACTATGCAATTTTGCCGTATATATGAGACCTTATATTTCTATAGACAAATGCATGGCTCAGGCTGATAAAATCCGTGGACAGGCCAATAGTCGTGTAATATTTGTTCAGGCTCCTATGATAGATATATCTTCGACGGATATTAGACGCAGAGTTGTACAGGGAAAATCTATACGTTATATGGTACCCGATCCAGTAAGGGAATATATTTTAGAAAAAAGATTATTTATAAATTAATCCGTTGTACTGGTTCATTTCATATGAATCATAAAGGCTATTAAACCTTCACTTATTAATAGCCATTATATAAATAGTGATCTAAAGTAGTAGTGATATAAAGTCCAACTGACACAACAAGTTAAGTTAGAAATGATATAGAGGTATTAGGAATAAGTCTTTAAAAGGGATGAGCATTTTAGTGGAAGAGAAAGAGATTTTAATAAAGCTTGGTCATTTGTTAGATGAAGAGCGTATAGAACACTCTATAGGTGTAAAGGAATGTGCTGCTGAACTGGCTAAAATTTATAATGAAGATGTGAGCAAGGCAGCCATAGCAGGACTTTTACATGACTGCGCCAAGGGCTTTGATGACCATCAACTTATACAAAAATCAAAAGAATATAATGTGAAGTTGGACCCCATAAGTGTTCTTCAAAAGGAATTAATCCATGGTCCTTTAGGAGCAAAAATAGCTAAGCATCTTTTTAATATTAAGGATAAGGATATCCTATCAGCAATTGAGTATCATACGTATGGTAGAAAGGATATGACTGTATTAGAAAAAATTATATTTCTGGCAGATTTAATTGAACCAGGACGTGACTATCCAGGTGTGGAGAAGCTGCGAGCTTTAGCGGAAAAGGACCTTGATAGAGCAGTATTGAAAGCTTTAGATAACAATATCATATATATAGTAACCAAAGGGCAGCTTATTCATCCCAATACCATTGAAGCACGTAATTACATAATCAAGGAGTTATTTTTTGAAAAATATGAATAAGGAGGAAATTTGTTGCTAGAGAAATCCAAAAAAACAGCTTTAAAGATTGCTCAGATACTTGAGGACAGAAAGGCCATAGACGTGGTGGTACTGGATATTCATTCACTAACCATTATAGCTGATTATTTTGTTATTGCTAGCGGTGGCTCTGAAACTCAAGTCAGAGCACTTTATGAAGAGGTTGAAGAGAAGATGAGGCTAGAAGGAATAGAACCGGTTCATAAGGACGGTCATGGCGGAAATCGCTGGATAGCACTGGACTATGGCGATGTTATTGTCCACATATTCCATCAGGATGATAGGAGCTTTTATAATCTAGAGCGTTTGTGGGCAGATGGAATTCCATTATCTGTTGACAACACTTAATTGTTGCAATATAATATTTTTAATAATTTCTAGCAAAACAGCATTACAGTAGGAGTAGTAGGTACTGAGGAATTTTTAGAGAGTCGATGGTTGGTGCAAATCGATATTTCCGAATGCCGAACTCGCCTGTTAAAAACTGTAAGGGATCATCGCCTTATAGATGAAAGAGTGGATCTATAGGCTTACTATAGACTCAAGTAGGGTGGTACCGCGGGTTAACCTCTCGTCCCTAACGGAACGAGAGGTTTTTTATATTTGAGAAAATACAAATGCTATATACTAGTTTAGTGGGAGGTAATAGTATGGAATATAAATTTACTGAAATTGAAAAAAAGTGGCAACAAAGATGGGACGAAGAAAAAGCCTTTAAAAGGCTAGAGGATCCTAATAAAGAAAAATACTATATGCTGGAGATGTTTCCGTATCCATCTGGAAACCTCCATATGGGTCACGTGCGAAACTATTCTATAGGGGATGTTATAGCACGATTTAAAACCATGCAGGGATATAATGTTTTACATCCTATGGGTTGGGATTCCTTTGGTTTGCCAGCCGAAAATGCTGCTATTGAAAGGGGAATCCATCCTGATACGTGGACCAATAGCAATATTGATACTATGAGGCAGCAGTTAAAAGGCTTAGGGCTTAGCTATGATTGGGACCGAGAGGTAGCTACATCCAGTCCCAGTTACTATAAATGGACCCAGTGGTTGTTCCTCCAATTCTTCAAAAAAGGAATGGCATACAAGAAAATCTCATCGGTAAACTGGTGTCCCTCTTGTGAAACTGTTTTGGCTAATGAACAGGTGGTCAATGGTGGCTGTGAACGATGCAGTGCCCAGGTAGATAAAAAAGAACTGGAACAGTGGTTCTTTAAAATAACTGATTATGCCGAAAGATTGCTTCAGGATATAGATAAATTAGATGGTTGGCCTGAAAAGGTTAAGATTATGCAGCAAAACTGGATTGGAAAAAGCGAAGGCGCCATGGTAAATTTTACTATCGAGGGAACGGAGGAAAAAATTGCTGTTTTTACCACCAGACCTGATACTATCTATGGGGTATCCTTTATGGTCTTAGCACCAGAGCATCCCCTGGTATTAGAACTGGTAAAAGGCACTGAATATGAAGAGGCGGCAAAAGAGTTCCGTAAAAAGGCAGAACATATGAGTGAGATAGACAGAACCTCGACTGAAGGTGAAAAAGAAGGCCTGTTCTTAGGGCGTTATGTCATTAATCCAATGAACGGTCAAAGGGTACCTTTGTTTATAGCAAACTATGTACTCATGGATTATGGCACAGGTGCTGTAATGGGAGTACCAGCCCATGATCAGAGGGACTTTGAGTTTGCAACTAAATATAATCTGCCTATTATCCCTGTTATAAAGCCTAAGAATGACGAGATTGATATAGACAATCTGGATAGAGCCTTCGAAGCTGAAGGTATAATGATCAATTCAGGCCCCTTCAATGGTCTGGATAATCAGGAAGGAATAGCAAAGATTATTGAATACATGGAGGAAAAGGGTATAGGGGAAAGCAAGGTAAATTATAGGCTTAGAGACTGGTTAATATCACGTCAAAGGTATTGGGGCGCTCCTATTCCTATAATCTATTGTGATAAATGCGGTACAGTTCCTGTGCCTGAAGAGGATCTTCCAGTAATATTGCCAACGGATGTAAAAATCTCTGGCAAGGGTAATTCACCCTTGGCTACCAGTGAGTCCTTTGTAAATACAACTTGCCCGGAATGCGGCGCTGCTGCCAAACGGGAAGTGGATACCATGGATACCTTTGTTTGTTCTTCTTTCTACTACCTAAGATATACAGATCCCAAAAATGACCAGCATCCTTTTGAAATGGATAAGACCAAATACTGGATGCCTGTGGATCAATATGTAGGTGGAGTAGAGCATGCTATTTTGCATCTGTTGTATGCACGATTCTTTACAAAGGTACTTTATGATATGGGTCTATCACCTGTTGATGAACCATTCTCCAACCTGTTAACCCAGGGCATGGTGCTTAAAGACGGACATAAGATGTCCAAATCATTAGGAAACACTGTAAGCCCGGAAGAGATTATTGCGAAGTATGGTGCCGATACAGCCAGACTTTTCATACTTTTTGCTGCGCCACCGGAGAGGGATTTAGAGTGGAGCGATCAAGGGGTAGAAGGAAGCTTTAGATTTTTAAATCGTATATGGAGACTGGTAACTGAAAGCATTAATGAAATCCATATAGACAACATGGTAGATACAGGTAAGCTTTCCAGCCAAGATAAGGAATTAAGATTTGTACTCCATAATACTATAAAGAGGATTACAAATGATATAAGTCAGCGATTTAACTTTAATACTGCTGTTAGTGCTCTCATGGAACTTGTCAACGCTATTTATGATTACCGTGAAAAGTGCAAAAATGGCAAGCTGAATAATGCTGTCCTATCAGACGCTATAACCTGTCTGCTGATTATGCTGGCACCCTTCTGTCCTCATATAACTTCAGAATTATGGGAAATGATTGGCAGAGAGGACAGTATCCACGATCAGAAATGGCCTCAATGGGATGAAGAAGCCTTAGTAAAGGATCAGGTAGAAATAGTTGTTCAAGTTAACGGAAAACTGAGGGACCGCCTAATGATTTCCACTCAGGCTACCAAAGAGGAAATAGAAAAGGCAGCTTTAGGCTTGGATAAGATCCAGGAATTGACTTCAGCTAAGGTATAGTAAAGGTTATTGTGGTTCCCAAAAGATTAGTTAATATAGTGATTAAATAGATTTTGTTAGCAATAACACATTAAGGATTAGAAAATGGTTTATTCCCACATCTTCTTTTAGAAAACCATTTTCTAATTTGCATGAAAAACATAAAAAGGCTGTTTCCAAAATGGAAACAGCCTTTTTAATAACCTCTTTTGAATGTATATCTCCGTCGTCTTCTTCTAACAATTCTGATTCTAATAGCTAATAAGAAAATAATAAGGGCAACTAGACCAAAGACCAATTTTGTCCATAGACTAAAGCTGGCCCAAACTGTGGCTAGGGAATGATCGATACCATCCTGTAATTTAATAAGGGCCTTTGGCAATTTTGGTTTTTCCTTTTCTACAGCTCTAGAAGTAACCAAATCAATTTTATCAAGAACCTTACCATCAAGTGAAATAATCATGGTTCCTACTTTCTGATGTTTGGATACTGGAGCTGGTATAGAGACATCAGTCTGATCCTCTCCTTGGATCACCTCATCTGCCCATTTTATTTCCTGACGGACACTGTTTATCTTATCTTTGGGGACAAGATAACCTGGTGCTTTATCCGATATTACTCTGACCCAATTATCTTCAGTATTTCCCTGGATATTCAGGATAGAGATTTGCTGACCATGACTAAAAGGCTCATATTTGTCAAAGTTGTTAAAGCCATAATCCAGAAGGGCTGCAGAATCAGTCCATTTTCCAATTTTTGTACTACCTAAGACTACAGTTAACAGCTCCATATTATCCCTGGAAGCAGAAGTAACCAGACAATGCAGGGCTTTAGATGTATAGCCTGTCTTAATGCCAGTAGCATCAGCGTAATAATAAGTATCATTAGGGTGAATTAATGCGTTTGAGTTTCGCCAATACCTTGTTTCATCTTCCACATTGGGATCATGTAGGCTGGACCAGTCTGGTATTGTAAACATCCTGGTACTAACTATTTTTCTAAACATATCATGTTTCATAGCCTCTGCAGAGATTAAAGCCATGTCATAGGCGGTGGTGAAATGCTCATCATCATGATAACCATCAGGAGTTACGAAATGTGAATTTTTTGCACCCAATTCCCGTGAACGCTTATTCATCAAATCAATAAAGACCTTTACCGCATCATTGATGGACAGAGTTGGATCACCTTTAACTTTACGGCCTATATGTACTGCTATAGTATATGCTGCATCGTTTCCAGAAGGAAGCATTAAACCATACAGAAGGTTTTCTAGGGTTATTTCCTCTCCGATATCGAGACCTGCCTTGCTACTGTCGTAGGGACATAGATAGGCTTCATTTCCAACAGTTACAACCTCGTCCAGGTCTCCATTTTCCAAGGCCACCAGCGCCGTTAGGATTTTTGTAGTACTGGCGGGATAAAGCTTTTTATTTGCATCTTTTGAAAAGAGAATCTCTCCATTATCTAAGCCCATAAGAATAGCGCCTTTGGCTTCTACATTAATACTTTCTTGAGTAGTAGAAATAACATTTATGTCCACAGAATCTGTTTCTGGTGATGCTACTATGGGATTAGCTAAGGAAATAACTAAGAGCAAAGCTAAAAACCAAGAAGTAAGTCTTTTCATTTTATACCCCACACCCTTTAAAACTAATGTCAAGCATAGTTTTTAGTATAGCAGATTTGCCATGTATTTGTACAGTGCAATCATGATAAAAAAACTGTGATAAAAGAGGAATTTTATTGAAAAGGTAGAATATTAAAGGAAAGAAAGTCATTGTATGAAGGATGATAGGCATGCTTCATTTCAATAGCAATCAGATAAAGTTTTTAGCCCTTATGGGTGCAGTTATAATAGGGTTATTATCTTTTCTTATTTTTAAGGATCACATTCCATACGATAAAGGAGATGAAAGTGTCAACTTAATAGATAATATAGATATGGATGATGCACCTTTGCTGGATTCTACTTTACAGGAAGAACAGGAGAAGGAAGAACCTGATACTATAAAAGTATATATTGTGGGACAGGTACAGCATCCGGGAGTGTTAGAAGTGCCAATAGACTGCCGCCTCAATGAAGTAGTTGAGATGGCTGGAGGTTTTTTGCCAGAAGCTGATTTGATGAGAGTTAATCTGGCCTTAAAGGTACAGGATGAGGGCATGTATATAATACCAAAGATAGGAGAAGAGTATCCTGAAATTGAGGATATAGCCAAAAACTCTTCAGTAATGGGAAATCAAGATAAGAATCAGAAAATAAACATTAATACAGCAGATCAGACCCTGTTGGAAACTCTGCCCCGTATAGGGCCTACCTTAGCTAAAAATATTATAGAATATAGAGAGCAACATGGACCTTTTAAGAAAATAGAGGATATAATGAACGTGCCCAGGATTGGAGAAAAAACCTTTCAAGGATTGAAGGACCTTATTACCGTAAATTGATTTTAGAGGTATTATATGATAAAATTTAATAAATAATGAATAGTGGGAATAAATAGACCTTGTGCAATTATAATTGTTATTGCCTTTCAATTCACCATTGATTCAATGCAAACAATGCCGTGTTATGAAATGGAATATGGGGATAACTGTTGAATTAGCACAATAGGTTAATTATAAAATAAATAGAAAGGGAAGGAACATGACATGCAAAAACGACTGCTGATAGTAGATGATGAGCCTGCAATCATAAAGGGTTTAAAATTTAGTTTGGAGCAGGACGGGTATTTAATTGAAGAGGCTTATGACGGGCAAGAAGCTGTGGATAAGTTTTCATCACAGGAATTTGATTTGGTGATTTTGGATGTTATGCTTCCCGGTCTGGATGGCTTCGGAGTTCTGCAAAGGATTCGTGAAAAATCAACAGTTCCTGTCATTATGCTGACGGCCAAGGGTGAAGACATGGATAAGATATTAGGGTTAGAATACGGAGCTGACGATTATATTACCAAGCCCTTCAATATTCTGGAGCTAAAAGCCAGAATCAAAGCAATCTTCAGAAGGGCTAATAATACAGAGGAACGTAATAAAGATCAGACTATTAAAGTCGGAAACATGACCATCAATATTGCTAATCGAAGCGTGGTTATAGACGGTAAGGATGTGAATTTGACAGCAAAAGAGTTTGATCTGTTGCAGCTTTTTGCTACCAACCCGGGAAAAGTTTTCAGTAGGGAAAGCTTGCTAGAAACAGTATGGAAATATGACTACTTAGGTGATTTACGAACGGTGGATGTTCACATAAGACGACTTAGGGAAAAAATAGAGCCTAATCCTAGCCAACCGGAGTTTATCTTTACAAAATGGGGAGTGGGATATTACTTTGTCGATAAATAGAAAAATATTCTCCAGCCTTCGCTGGAGGATTTCCTTTGCCTATCTCATACTAATTGGGATAGGTTTTCTGGTGACCAATATATCTATTTTGAAAGCTTTTGAGAACCGTCAGCTCTATGAAAAACAGGAGCGGTTTAGAGCTTATGCATTACAGGTAGCCCAGGTTATAGGGAAGGATTATGCTAGCCCTGATGCTGATATTAAGGCTAATGTGGTATTCACAATTGAAGAGATTGGCGACGATATTATGTACCGCGAAGGTGGGCAACCTACTAGAATTTTAGTACTGGACAAAAACGGGATTGTAGATTTCGATTCCTATAATGATTTAAGCGAGTATGGATTTTTAAGGCGAAATCTTAGAAACGAATATCCAATTATAGATGAGCTTCTTCAGGGTAAAAATATAGATCCAACCCCTCTGTTTATTGGTGATTTATTATCTCATCAAAAATGGGTAATGTATTCCTATGCACCTATTGTTTCCGAGAATCAAGAGATTATTGGGGCAGTTATATTATCTACTTCCCTTTCGGATATAGGTGAAATACTCCAGGCTATGCAATCTATGCTATTTAGATCTTCTATAATTATAATCGTAGTTGTTATACTAGTAAGCTTTGGAATCAGCGCTTATATAACCCGGCCAATAAAATCATTGACCGACGTTATCAGAAAGATGGGTCAGGGACATCTGGGACAGAGGGTAAAAGTCAGAGGTGGAGGAGAGTTTAGAGAACTAGGCAATGCCTTTAATATAATGAGTGAGAAGCTGGAGAATCTAGATAGAGCCAGAAACGAGTTTGTGTCCAATGCATCTCACGAGCTTAAGACACCTCTCAGTGCAATTAAGGTTTTAGCCGAATCCCTGATTCATATGGGAGGAGAGGTGCCGGACATATACATTGAGTTTTTAAATGACATCAATAAAGAGATCGACCGCCTAAACGCTATTATCACAGATTTATTGTCTCTTGTTAAAATGGATGATCAGTCGGATCTGGATCAAACAGAACCGGTTGACTTATCAATGCTGGTAGATAAGACTGTCAACGGAATTAAAGTCCTTGCTAAGAGGAAGGACATTACTCTAGAAACCATGATTGAGCCCGAAGTTATAACTAGAGGAGATGCTGCAAAACTACAGCAAGCCATTAGTAATCTGGTAGATAATGCTATAAAATATACTCCCGAGGGTGGAAGA
>FZPS01000062.1_pt4543 | contig 13390 bp, 12 predicted proteins | sample 1817821 | NCBI WGS metagenome assembly FZPS01 (sample SAMEA104158645, study PRJEB21678) | metagenome | place: Germany | collected 2015-04-21 | reverse complement strand
ACCCATTTATGGCGGAAATAAGCCTATGGGGGGCGGTTTTTTCCGCCCCGAGATTATACCAGAGGGGACTCCCCCGTATCAACAGGCTTTCGCGGCATAAACGCTTATGTTTTTCAAGGTGCAAAATTTTATTTCTAAAAACTGCAAAATATTTTACCGCCGAGGTAATTTACACACTATTTTGGACTTGACTAAAAAGGAATAATAGGATTATTGTTTACACTGTGTTGATATAGTCAGTTTGTGTTTATATATCATTTATGATAGCCAGTTTAGTGCCTTTTTATATTATAATATATATAACCACACCATCTAACTGAGAAAGTAGGTGTAAAGGGTTTGAATGATGTGAAACTTATTATTAATTCCCTGGAAGAAAATATAGAAAAAGTTATAGTAGGCAAAAAGGACTCCATAAGATTGATAATCATAGCTTTGCTATGCCAGGGCCATGTTTTAATTGAAGATATACCCGGTGTCGGAAAGACCACCCTGGTATCAGCTTTAGCCAAATCCCTTGATCTGACCTTTCGTAGAATACAGTTTACTCCCGATGTTTTGCCATCGGATATTACTGGATTTTCAATGTACAATTTTAAGACTGGAGAGCTAGAATATCATCCAGGCATGGTAATGGGACAGGTAATATTGGCTGATGAGATTAATCGAACATCCCCTAAAACCCAGTCCAGTTTATTAGAGGTTATGGAGGAAGGCCAAGTAACAGTGGACGGAAAGACCTATCCACTGCCCCAGCCCTTTATTGTTTTAGCCACGCAAAACCCTGTAGAATATATAGGGACATTTCCCCTTCCCGAAGCCCAGCTGGATAGGTTCTTCCTTAAGGTTACCATAGGATATCCCTCAAAGCGGGAAGAAATGCATATTTTATCCAGATTTCAATACGGAAGTCCCTTGAACTCCTTACAGTCTGTAGCAAGTAAGGACCAAATATTAAAGCTGCAAAAGTTAACCAGGGAAGTAAAAGTCGCTGATTCAATCCGGGACTATATTACCTCCTTGGTAGGAATGACTAGAGATCACCCTGATTTGACCCTGGGCGCAAGTCCTCGAGGCTCTCTGTTTCTAATGAAGGCATCCCAGGCACATGCCCTGCTTGATGGACGAAACTATGTAATTCCAGACGATGTCCAACGGATGGTAATTCCCGTTCTTGCACACAGGCTTATTCTAAAGCCTGAAATACGCCTAAAGGAGATGACCCCTGAAAGAATATTAAGGTCTATTATTAATTCTGTTCATGTTCCTATAGGAGATTTTCACTATGGCTAAAAATCTAAAATATATTATTTCAATCTCTTTTGTTCTCTTATTAGCTGGGCTTTACACAGGAGAACGAATATTTTTTATTGGATTAGGCTTTTGTGTATCACTTTTATTATTCTCCCTTGCAACTGCACTGTGGGTGGTGCTGGATTTTAATTACACTCAAAGTATAGAGCCAAGGCAGGTTACCAAGGGAAGTAAAGCTATACTACTAATGGAAATCCATAACGATAAATTTTTTATATATCCTTTTATTAAGGTTTATTACCAAACACCTGAATCTTGGATTACAGGTTCACTTAAAGAATCCAGTTGTAGCATTTTGCCTGGTCAGCAACATATTATCAGGGAGGAAATAGATTGTAATATTCGTGGTAGATTCCCAATAGGGATTAAAAAAATAGAAATAAGTGATCTTTTCGGTTTTTTTAACTTTACTCTTGATCTTGCCAACCAATCCTATTATCGATCCTTATATTTAGATGTTTGGCCAAGGATCCTATATTTAGGTTCTCTACCTATTCCACAGATAGATCATGAGGGTGGGCTAAAGCTTAATATGATGAGTACTCAAGAGTTTTCAAATATATCCGATATTAGACAATACCGTTTTGGTGATCCCCTAAAGAAAATCCATTGGAAACTCTCTTCCAAGTTTCAAGACTTGTTGGTAAAAAACTATGAAACTGACACACAGCCAGAAATCCTCTTCTTTATTGAAACATCCTACAGCGAAGATAAAGATATAATAAATTATCACATAGAAGACCAGATAATTGAATGTGCTACCGCCGTTATTTATTATCTCTTATCTAATTGGATATCAGTTGAACTCATAACCTACTCGGGTTCCCGTCAAGGACTAACAGGAAGGAACTTACAGGATTTTGATAGAATTTATGGTTTTTTAGCCCGGCTCCCCTTTTCCAGCTCTTTTTCCATAACTGATATCCTAAAAATGGAACAACATGCTTTAAGAAGCGGAACAGGTGTCTTTCTCATAGTAAAGAATCTATCAACTCAACTTTTTAATACCTTGTTTCTAATAAAGGACAGTAATATATCTATTCTATTATTCTATATACGCAATCCTCTAAAATCTACAAGGGAGGATGACCAAATTATTCAGGAGCTTGAGGAAAAAGAAATAACTACTATAGTTGTCGACATTGATAAGCGCTTAGATAAAATATTGGAGGTCTTTTATACATGAAAAGGTTTGGACTGTTAGAATGGGTAGCAGATGGTTTCACCTTTTTACTACTAACAGGCAGCCTAGCCCATACCTTGTTTATATCCTTATATATGTCAATTCCTTTCTACAAAACCTTGGCTGTATCTTTATTGTTTTTTCTAGTCTTATCCTTTATTTTTATGTGGCCTATTATTTTTTTCTTAGCCGCTGGAACGGTTCCTTTAGCTTTATGGCTTTTTAAAATACCTTTACCCGTTGATTGGTTTTCTACAGTTGTTGAGTTCTTGCAATGGGCTATTTTCTATCCTCTAGGGCTAGCTCCCTTTGATGAAGTTTATGTTAAGCCCTTTGTTTTCCTAGCAATTGGTCTTTTTTCTATAATACTTTACATTTTTACTATCCGTCTTAGATCACTGCTTTTACCTCTGATTTTTGGAGTTGTTCTTATAGGGACAGAATGGTATCTGGGACATACCTATATAACTTCATATGTGTGGATTTTTGCCTTTTCCATTATTCTTGTCATGGCAAACAAACGCTACATTAAATTATCTAAAACTACTCAACTACCTGGTCAGGGGCTTTGGATTATGTGGACAATACCCCTTGCCATAATTACTGTAATTAGTGCTACCATACTAACTCCTACAGATACTGCTGACTTAAAATGGGAGGCTTTGGAGAATTTAGTAGAGGATTTTCGTGAAAATAGGATTGGAGATTCTTCCTTTACCCGGCCCCGGCAACCTTTTCGTCTATCCTCCACAGGTTTTACCGGTCCCGATGGTGAGCTAGGTGGACCAGTGCAACTTAATAGAGATATAGTTTTAGAAATAAAGGCCCCCTTTCCTACTTATCTTCGAGGTAGTATATTAAATTATTATACTGGTTCATCATGGAAAGATACTATCCAAGACTATAGATACCAGTTTTCCAATAAAAGATGGTCAGAGTATAGAACTAGAGCCTTTGATTGGGACGAAGCTCTGTGGCAAAATACAGATAATCTTGATGCCTACATAAAGGAGGGATTATTGACCCCCTATGAAATAACCATCAAACATGTAGGTATAAAAACCAGTGTCTTGTTTAATGTCCAGTTTACAGAGAATATTAACCCCCAAAAAAGAAACTCCTTTAAACCTTATTTCAACACAAAAAGTGAAACCTTTACATCCAGAAATTTAAATGCACAGGACTTATATATCATAGAAGGAATAGTAGCTAAAACTTATGACCCCGAATTTGCCAATCTAATAGATCAACACAGCAAGATCAAGGAAAATTCTCCTAAGGAAGAGTATATAAAGGAAAATTATACACAACTACCTGACTCCCTGCCTAATCGAGTTGTAGATTTGGCTTTTTCCATTGTGGAAGATGCACACTCTCCCTATGATATGGTTATTAGGATACAAGATTATCTAAGAGAAAACTATTCCTATACTTTAAATACTCCTCACACCCCTCCTGACAGAGATTTTGTGGATTATTTTCTATTTGATCTTGAAGAAGGATATTGTACCTATTTTGCCTCCGCAATGGCAGTAATGTTACGATCAGTGGGAGTTCCTGCAAGATACATAGAGGGATTCTCCATGTCAAGTCATTCCTACGGCCATAGTAGTTATATATATAATGTGAGAAATAGTGATGCTCATGCATGGGTTGAGGTTTATTTCCCTAACATAGGGTGGTTAACCTTCGATCCAACTCCAGGCTCTCAGCAATCCACTACAAACCAGGAGTTAAACAGGAGTTCAAATTATGAGGATTATATAAACGATTACCTAATGGATTATCCTCCCTATTATGAATTGCCCCAGCTAAATGATATATACTTACCTAACCAGGATCTTTCCCACAAGGATAACGACAATAAAATATTAGTTATCATCATTATTATAGTCTGTCTGATAGGTTTAATTATTTTTATTCTTGGTCTACTGGTTTTTCTTTGGTATCGCTCAACCAGAATTAAACCTAAAAATTATACAAATGGTGAAAAGGTTATGTTTTATTATAGCCAAATCCTTTGGCTGCTCCGGTTATATGGTTTTCCTCCTCTTCCCGGGGAAACACCCTATGCCTATGCAAAAAGGGTAGATTCATGGTTAATTAACAAGGATACAGATATGACAAGTGTAACAAAGGTATTAGTAGAGTATCAATATGCCTCCATTGAACCAAAGGAAGATCAGATAAAAGTTATAGAAAAACTGTATAGGGATATGGAAATGGATATTATTGATATATTAGGAATACATCTTTTTATGTTTGAATATGTAAAAAAAGTCCTCTCACCTTTCTAGAGTGAGAGGACTTTTCTATCTGTAAAAATCATGATTTCCTATTGTGGTTATATATTGTCTGTTTTTAACAATCCAAGTTCCAGCAGCTTTTTTAGGATTAAAGAAATATAATGCATCTCCAACGGGTTTGCTGCCAAAATAAGCTTCTTCTGCTGCTTTTAAGGATTCTGATCCAGGATTGTTGTAAATGGTACCATCCTGTACAGGACTAAACTGAGGTATTCCCTGATAATATTCAAAAATTACACTATAGATGGTGTTAGGGAATTGACTGGAATTTACCCTATTTATAACAACATTGCCCACGGCTACTTTTCCCTTATAAGGTTCTCCTGCGGCTTCTGCATGAATGATTCTTGCCAGCCAAAAGATGTCATCTCTTTGTTTAGCTGTTAGACTACTTCTGCTTGTAGCAGCCTTAGTAGCAGGTTTGCTGTTGAACAGGGCATTTTGAGTTTCCGATCCTGCTATCCCGTCAATCCTAAGTCCATGATCTATCTGAAAAGCAATAACTGCTTTTTCCGTAACATGTCCATAGTATCCGGTAGCAGTTCCTTTAAAATATCCCCTTGCTTTGAGAGCATTTTGAAGATCCCTAACCCTTTCATTACGCATTCCAAAGTACAACAGACCAGTATATCCACCTGTGCTGCTCTCATAGAGTGCTTTCTGGGTCTGCTGACCTGCTATTCCGTCTACAGCCAGGCCATAATCCTTTTGAAATCTTATGACTGCATCTTTTGTTATAGTTCCATAGTAACCTGTAATATTGGGATAGGTAAAATATCCTTTGTTTTTTAGAGCCTGCTGTAGTCGGGATACTGCCTGCCCTCTGCTGCCAATCTTAAGTAATGGGTAAGATGCAGCTTCAACCTCCATAGTAGGTTCTACCATAAAACCTATAACTAATAATATAGTAACTACCATGGTAAGTATAGTAGTTACCCTCCTCTTTTGACCCACAAAAATCCCCCTTTATATGTATTATGTTAAGTTGACGTAATACATTATATGGGGGAACTATCTCTTGGTCAAATCGGTTAAGCTGTGAACCTGTCTTTTATTACAAAAATATGACACAATTGTTAAGTCAACTTAATAGAATTCAAACTATTTCATACCTATACCATATTTGTCCATAAATGCTTTTACTGCGCCTACCATTCCCGCATCATTACCAAGCTGAGCTGCCATAATCTCAAGTTCTGAAACAAATGCTGGCATAGATCTCTTAAATACTTCCTTTTTTATAGGCTCTACTATCTTATCCTTTTGCATTGAAACCCCTCCACCTATAACTACAGCTTCAGGATTTAATATATGAAGTAGGGAAACAATACCTATGGCATTATATTTAACAAATCTCTCTATACATTCTTTTGCCAATTGATCGCCCATTTCTGCTGCTTCGAAGATTACTTTACCGTTAATTCTATCCAAATTTCCATCTATAATATTACAAATCACACTGACATTTCTACTTTCTTTTAATTTCATTTTTACACTTCGTACTAAGGCTGTCATTGAAGCATACTGCTCCCAGCATCCTTTGCTTCCACAAGTACAATCTATGCCATTTGCTTCTACTATCATATGTCCTATCTCGCCGCCTATTCCCTGGCTTCCTGTCAGCAGCCTTCCATCTTTTATTATGCCTCCGCCTATACCTGTTCCAATTGTATATGCAAAAAAGTCGTTAAACTTTTGTCCAGCTCCTATCCATTTCTCAGCTAAGGCTGCACAGTTTGCATCGTTCTCAACATGGGTTTCTAGTCTAAACTTCTCCTCAAATTCCCTTTTAATATTAACTCCTATCCAATTAGGTATATTGCCACAGGCACCTATTACTTCTCCTTTTTTACTATTTATCTGTCCGGCTGCTGAGATGCCAATGCCTTTTACATTCCATCCCTGTGACCTTGCATATTCATAAGCAACAGATGCTGCATCCTTTGCCACCTCAATAAGGGGACTTTGATAATCATTTATATTAGATGGAGTTTCTTGTTTATATAAAACTTTTCCTACTGTATCCACAATTCCTGTCTTTATAGCGGTTCCACCTATATCAACTGATAGTAGCATTCCCATTGCTACCACTCCCTTTTATTAATTTCTCCATTTAAAATTGGGAGTCAACTAACCAAGTTTTAGCTGATTCCCAACCAAATATAGTTTGCTCTATAGGATTTTTTGCACTGTTTGATCCAACTCTGATAAGTTTAATCTAACCGTCATTATATAGGGATTATCAAACTTTTCATCCCAATATCCATAGGAAGTCAGAACAAATGTACCGTCAGATAACACTACATTACCTGCATATCCACAATCTCCTTTATGAAACTCTTGCATTAGCCTTATATAGTACTGACCTGGTTTATTATTTTTTAAGTCATCATAGGTCCCTACCCAGGCACACCAATCTCCTGCTACCCATTCATCATCTATCATACTTCTTTTTTTCCTGACTATTTCCCTAAAGCAGATAAGTAATCTGCCTGATACAGGACAATACTGGGCTTTATGCCTTTCACCCATTAAAAAGCCAGGCATCTCCCTTGGTGGAGTCCAGGTATTTCCCTCATCTTGAGAAAAGGCGATCATGGCGTTAGTCCGCTTATGTTGGGCTCTGGCCAGCAAAGCTATTTCCTTCCCATCAGGAGATCTTACTAGCTCTATTTCACATAAGCCTGCATGTTTTTCAATCTCATCGTGTTCTTCCAACAGTCGTACTGGCTCACTCCATTGTTCATTCCCATTTTCATCGAAAGTCAAATAAATTTTCCAATTATTATATTCACTATCATGGAAAACTGCCATCCATTTATCCTGCCAGCTTCCATTCTCATCTTTTAACCTTATTAAACTAGCATGAGCAACAATAGTTTTAAATCCAGGGAAGTAATGTTTAAATTCCGTCCATGTTTGTCCATTATCTTCTGAATAAGATGTTTTAAATCCTCCTGGATCCCGTGGAAGCCCGCTTATTAGTTCTAATCTCTTCGTGCCGTCAGATTTTTCTATTAAATATATAGTAGGGGTTTCCTGACTGGTCTCCCAACTCTCTGGTGTATGTAGTCTGTCACTCCATGTCTTGCCTCCATCGGTACTTTTCTTCATTATAATGGGGCCTTTTCCATGTCCTTTGGGATAAAAAGTATATATAGTACCATCTTCTAAAAGAACGGAGTCGGGATGCCCCAAATATTGGCCTTCTTCCCTGTCCACTAAATACTGGATATCTTTATCTGCAGATAGATCCACACATTTTATAGCAGTTAATTTATAACTCATCTTTTCACCTCAATAATCTAAGCCTTGTACTAGTTAAACAGTTATCACCAACTGCACTTAATGGCTATTGAAGGTTGGTTTCATCACTGATTTGGAGAAAGCCAAATCAATAAAGGCACTCACTTATCAATAGCCATTATATCTTCATAGTGGTAGTAGTTGAGTTAACACTATCAGTTAATTTAAGATAAAGTTTCTAGCAACTTTACATTCAGAGGATTCTTACTTTGTTTTAGATTTAATAAGTCCTTTCTCAAGGCTTCCTTCTCCTCTGTTGTAAAGCTCTTAAAGGGCCTTCTGTTTCTTCCGCAATCTACACCTAGCCATTTCATTGCCTGCTTTAGTGATACATGATAGGTATATCGGGCAAAGATTTCGATAATATCGTTGGCAATAATCTGATGTTCCTTAGCTACATTAATATCTCCCTCTTCTATAGCACTGAGCATTTGGATAAATACTTCTGGAATGCAATTATAGCTGCTGCCTATGATACCGTCTGCTCCCATTAACATTCCTGAAAGGGCCATTTCGTCGGCACCAGAATATACCGCAAAATTACCACCTAGTCTCTCCTTTATTCTCTGCATCTCAAAATGATTCATGGATGTATATTTGATGCCCTTTACATTGTCTATCTCCGCTAGTTTTACTATTGCATCTATTCCCATGTCTACTCCAGTTGTAGCGGGAATACTATAAATTATCAATGGAAGGGGTGTTGCATCTGATATATCCTTGTAATAGTTGTAGATTTCGTCAAAGCTAAATTTATAATAGAAAGGAGGTACAGAAGATACAGCTGCTGCACCAGCTTCATATGCATGCTTTGCCAGTTCTACACTTATCTTGGTAGATATGGCTCCTACATGAACTATCACTGGCACCCTATCTTTTACCTGATCAATTACAACTTCAACTACCTTTTTTCTCTCTGTTTCATCCATTAAGAATCCTTCCCCGGTGCTACCGGTAAGATAAAAACCATCTACTCCTATGTCCAAAAGATACTCAACAAGATTCCTGGTTTTTTCTTCGTCCACTGACTCATCTTCTTTAAATGGAGTTACCAGTGCAGGTATAACTCCTTGTATTTGCTTCATTTCCCACTTTTTCATTTTTTTATCCCCTTTCAATAGAACCACTCTTTATCAATAATTCTAAGCTTTAAGGATGTGCCTTCGAAGTCTTTTTTAGTTGCAAGGTTATACCACTCATAGTAGGTAAGATATACCTTTTGCCCTATAAATGTTATGCTGGTATAGGCATGGCATATCTCAGGTGACATTTCAAGATATTTTATGGATTTCCATGTTTCTCCTTCATCTTCTGAGATAGCACTGCATAAAGGCCATCTATCTGACCATTTTGCATATTTACCATAGACACTGGGATTCCAAATTATTAACAATTTATTTGTATCCGGTATTCTTTTGATTGTAGCTGGTGAGCAACAGGAAACTAAAGGCATGGGTTCAGGAGTCGTCCAAGTGTCACCATTGTCATAGGATTTTGCTTTATATATACCCTTTATCAGACCTTATAATCATCATCAAACTGCCATCTCTTAATTCTACAAGTCCAGGTTCTTGAACCCCAGTTCGGGAATCATCTAATACTAGGCTTTCTTTACTCCTTTGCCAAGTGGCTCCATCATCATCGGAATAATAACATATTCCTACTGCAGAATTATTGTTGGATGAAGGCTGAGAACAAGCAGCAGGCACTATTATTCTGCCACATTTTGTTCTTATTACTCTTGCATTGTTCACAACATTATAGCCATCAACCGTACTGACCTTTATTGGATCACTCCAGGATTTGCAGCAGTCAGAACTTCTTTTCATATAGCAATGTAAATCATGATTGACCCCATCTTTTTTTAGATAAAACAACAATATGTCATTCCCTGATGATAGCAAGGATACGGACATTACATTGAATTTACCAGTATTCTCCTGAATTATAAAAGGTTGGGACCATGTATACCCGCCATCTGAAGAAGCCTTGGCTGCAATATAACCATAACTATGATCAGCAAATCCACCTTCAAAGCAGCTCCATGCCAATAAAAGGCGGCCGTCGGGTAGCTGGATTAAATCGCCCTCGGAATTTCTTGGATTATTTTCACTGTGGGGGCATACTATTTGCTTAAAGTCCCTAAGATTATCCATCCTGTTTTCCTCCGTTTATAACCTACTTTTAGCGAATTATTATTCTAAGCCCTTTATCCAATCAATAGTGAATTTAGTAAATAGAATTATACCTGGTTCATCATCGGGTTCATATAAAAGTCCTATCTTGCCATCTGACAATGGTACCAGACAGGAATAGCCAAACCCGCCCTCCCTTACTACACGGGAATAAGGGAAAGTTTGTCCTTCATCTTCACTCAATCTAATGGTTCCATTTACACGCTTTTCAGGATGTGCCGGATTTGACCATATTGTATATGATCTGTTATCATCTAAATCAATTTTAATTACAGAAGATTGACATATGGGGTCAACTAATTCTTTATGAAACTCAACATCTCCCCAGGTTTCTCCCCCATCCTTGCTTATAGATACAGCAGTATAGGGCTCAGCAGAGTGGTTTCTCATGAATATTTTTAGATCCCCGTTACTTAATTCTATTACCTGACATTCTGTTAGTTCAGCTTCAGAGAAATCTAAGGATTTTGAATCTATTATTTTATCTCCCCACTTTCTACCATCATTAGGAGACTGACCACGTTTCCATGTCTTACCATTATCGTCGCTATAAATTACACAGCAAGACATTCGTCCTCTCTCCCTATTGTTGTAGTATATGGGAAATACTAATCTGCCTGCATATTTTCCTCGGGTTAACTGTATACCTATTCCAGGGCCAGCACCAATGAAGCCCATCCATTCTTCTTTAACTTGAAAGTTTAAATCTATTGGCTTGGACCATGTTAATCCATCATCGTCGCTTTTTACAGCTTGAAGAAAAGAAGTTCTAGCCTCCAATAAAGGACCTTCTTTTAAATATATATTACCAATAACACTATTAGCTTTTGTAACATCTCCAGCTTCATCTACCAGGTAATCTGTCTCTTGTCCATTAGAATCAAAAACTTTTCCATTTTCCCTCAGGGTATACTCATTACCCTCAGGATCAAAGAGGAGTCTGTATCCGTCCTTATCAAATCCAACTCCCGGCCTGGAGTTCCATAGACCAATACCTGCTGGAGTATGATTGAAAATCATCCATATAGTACCTGTTTCTTTATCCTGAAGCATGGCAGGATCACAAGCAGCTGAACCCTCATCACCCCTGCCTGGATAGTCTACTAACACCTGTATAGGCTCCCAGGTTTGTCCATTATCCACACTTCTTCTTATATACTTATCAATATTATTGGGATTATCACCTGCCCTATCCACCCTTGCATCAATAGCTGCTATCAGAGTACCTTTATCAGTGGAGATAATTGAAGGTATTCTGTAGTTTTCACAATTATTCAACCCTGGATAAAATAGTTTTATATGCTCCATTGTAGATACTATCCTCCATATCTTATTAATAATCTAAAATCATCAAGGCTTCTCTTTTATCTTTAATATAACTTTTCTGATACAGCACGGGCAGCCTTTTCTCTACTCAAGGCAGCCTTTTCAGGATTTCTTCTACAGTACTCGGTATACAAAATATCTATTACAAACATCTGAGCGATTTTTGTTGTAAGTGCACCACCCTGTAGTGGACCTTCTTTGTGACCTGACAAGAGTATAATATCAGCATATTTTGTAATAGGTGATTTAGAATAATGAGTAATACAAATAGTTTTGGCACCACTCTCTTTGGCAATTCGTAAAGTTTCAATAGTATCTTTAGAGCTACCTGAATGAGATATGGCTATCGCCAGATCTTCAGGCGTCAATAATGCAGCAGACATAGCCTGCATATGAGGATCATTTAGGGCATTGACCGATAACCCTACTCGCAAAAAAGTATTTCTTGCATCTGCGGCAGTATGCCCTGATATCCCTGAACCATAGAAATATATAGATCTGCTCTGTTCTATAAGAGAAACAGCCGCTTCAATATCTTTAGTATTTAACAAAGCTGCAGTATCTTTCAATGCCTTCATATTTGTGTTTATAATTTTTTGTATAATAGTATCAATATCATCATCTTTTTCTAGTTTGGTGCTCAGTATATTTAAATCATCACCATTACCAGCTGATAATTCCCCAGCTAAAAACATTTTAAAATCCTGATATCCCTTAAAACCTACCTTCCTACAAAAGCGAACAACTGTAGTATCTCCCACCCCTGCTTTTTCTGCAAGATCTGTTATTGAGCTATATAATACCTCTTCAGGATTATCAAGGACTGCCTCAACCACTTTTTTCTCAGATCTTGTAAAATCTTTTTCTAAACTGTGTAGCCTGGGAAATAAACTACCTGCCTCAAAATTCATTTGTACTCCCCCCAAATAGCTATTAACTTATTATATATGATTTTTTATACACGAACACTAACACGAGCTTGTGCTATGGTATCTACAAATCTTTTGGTAATGTTCATTGGCCTTGTAATGGCAGTTCCTACTACTATAGCATAGGCTCCAAGCTCCAAGGCTTTAACTGCCTCTTCGGGCTCCCAAATTCTACCTTCCCCTATTACAGGCACCTTTAAGTCCCTAGCTAAATCCTGAATAAGCTGAAAATCCGGTCCATCCAATTTTGGACTATAGGGCGTATAGCCAGACATAGTAGTAGATATTAAATCTGCACCAGCATCTTGTGCTCTTATAGCTTCCTCGTATGTGGAAATGTCTGCCATTACCATTATATCAAATTTATTTTTGATTTCATATATAAACTCTGAGGCTGTCTTATTTCCTGGTCTTGACATATCCGTTGCATCAATGGCAACAATATTGGCACCTGCAGATACTACCTCTTCTACTTCTTTTAGGGTAGGAGTAATATAGACTTCATAGTCAGGATATTCTCTCTTTACAAGCCCAATTATGGGGAGATCCACTGCTTCCCTTATGGCTTTGATATCGGTAGCATAATTTGCTCTTATTCCAACAGCACCACCCTTTTCTGCAGCAATAGCCATTTTGGCCATTATTTCACTGCCATAAAGGGGTTCATTCTTTAGCGCTTGACATGAAACTATCAAGCCTTTATATATTTTTTTTAATACTTGGTCTTTTGTCATGATTGTTGCCCCCTATAACCTTTTGTTTATTATATCATCCTTTTACAGATCCTACCATAATTCCTTTTACAAAGTATTTCTGCACAAAGGGATATAT
>FZPS01000062.1_pt4197 | contig 13393 bp, 12 predicted proteins | sample 1817821 | NCBI WGS metagenome assembly FZPS01 (sample SAMEA104158645, study PRJEB21678) | metagenome | place: Germany | collected 2015-04-21 | reverse complement strand
CATAAAATAATCAGTGCGGCTTAAATAAAAGAGCCTAATGCATTAATCCAAAATTCCCGCCTGATAAATGCGGTGAAGAGGAGCTGTGCGGTTCTGCTTTTATAAAAAACGATGTAAAAGTAGCCGTTGTAATGGCGGCACTTAATGCTATAAACCATAGATTAAAATCTGTTATGATAAAAAGCAAATGAATGGAAGACTACTTGAAAGAAAGGTAAAGTGCTATGTTTTATGCTGTAATAGCTGCTGCTGTTCTCACAGGGCTCCTGCGCGGCGGCAGAATAACAAACCTGGCAAGAGTAAAACTGGTATATCCCTGGCTTGCCATTTTATCTGTCGCCATGGATGCAACACTGCTGCTTCTGATTAAGTATGAATTTACGGTTACTCAGACAATGGCATTCATATCCCTGAGTATCCAGTATGCATTGCTGTTTCTGTTCATATGGTTTAACCGGTATCTTCCATACAGCTGGTTAATCGGCATAGGAGTCTTTCTGAATGCATTGGTTATCCTGATAAACGGGGGTTCCATGCCCCTTGCGGAAGCTGGTGCCTATCTGGGAAAATATGAGTACGCCAATCAATATCTGATGGAAGGTAAATTTATTACCTACCATATTATTAATGAAAACACAAAGCTTTGGTTTTTAGGGGATATAATCTGGTTCCCTCCACCCTTCAGGGTATTTATGAGTATAGGCGATATAATTCTTTATGCCGGCGCTTTTCTTATAATACAAAACCTGATTGCGGCCAAGTCACGCAGGAATAAACATCCTGTTTTTATCAATTTTTTAAGGGATAAAAAACCGCTTTCCTGATAGAGTGCCTTTACTTGGAAACTGTCATATTGAGCACCTCCAAGCATATACTAGTAGAGACTACAGCATTTCTTCCCATCGGGGCTGCCTTAAAAGGGAGGTGCCTATATATGAAAGAATATATAAAAAAGCTTAGTGTAAAACCTTATCTGTCTGCCGCATTAACCATTATCCTTATTTTAGCCTTGTTTTTTATCGGCAATAATCCTCTGAAAGAATTTATTAGTATGCAAATTGAGGCATTCAACCCTGCAGATACACAAAAAGACAAAGAACATTATACCTCCATAAGGCCTAGAGTAATAGACGGTTTTTCAGAAATGCCGATTGAAGGAGCCGTTGTTGTTATTCCCGAACTTAACCAAAGCTATTTTACCGGTGAGGACGGACTGACAGAACGAATAGAGCTGCCTGTACTGAAAGATAAAAACTTTGAAAAAATCGCCCCTAAGCCCTATGGTGAAATAACTCTTATTGTATATAAAGAAGGATATGTTGAATATATACTGCTGCATACCCAAGTATGGGAAACCATTAACAGGGAAGGACCGGAAATTCTCCTTTTCCCCCGGGTTCAGGATGGTTACAATGAAACCTTTACAGTAGTAGAAAATCCCCATCGTATATGGGTACAGGATTTAGTCGAAAAATTCAGGCCGTAACCAAAAATTTTTTTAAAAAAGAAGCAGCCTCAAATGAGGCTGCTTCCTTTTCAGGCTCCTGTCCAATCAATAATGGTTCGCTGTTTACTGGATATCTATTCTGTACTGATTGTTCTTTTCTTCATCTGCCTTCGGCAGGGTGATGGACAATACGCCATTTTCAAATTTGGCGCTCACATCTTCAGGTTTTACGTTTCCTACCCGGAAGCTTCTGCTCAGGGAACTGGTTCTGCGTTCTTTGCGAATATAATTGCCGCGTTCTTCCTGCTGTATTTCATTTCTCTGTACATTAATGGAAAGTATGCCGTCTCTGAGTTCTATGTTTATATTGTTCTTGTCCACGCCGGGAAGGTCTGCTTCAATAACATAGTCATTTTTGTTTTCCTTAATGTCTACCTTCATCGGGTTTCCAAATACATCCATCGGAGGCAGGAAGCTGTCGTTGAAAAAGCTGTCAATCCATGAATCCATATCAAAGAAATCTCTCATCCTTCTCTGTAATCCCATATTTCTTCTGTTATAAGGTGTTAAACCAAACATATAATCTCCTCCTTTGAGTTCTTTGAATCTTATTTATAATTTTAATTTAACTTTGACTTTCTTTGACCTTGTCTATATTATATGACCTTAGATCCTAAATCTCAAAGCCGAAATTTTACCAATTATGACCAATTGCTTTTGTTTTTTTTAATTACCTGCAATTATCTTACTTTTTCTAATGTTTACAACTGTTTTCTGTTTCTTTTATCTTTGTTTCAAGTCCGCTGATATATTTTATTTCTCTTTATGCAAAAAAGTGCCGGCTTCCATTGATTATCAGAGATAAAAAAACCTATGCAATCAATCTGCATAGGTTTGTTCTTGCAAAGCAACCTATTTTTATCTCATATAAGCAGTCCTGAAAACTTCTGCTATTCTTTCCCTGGTGGGTACTCCCTCGTGAATCTTCTTTCCATCTACATAATAGGTTGGAACATAGTAGTAATCGTATTGGTTAGCCAGCTCCGGCTCTTTTGTCTCATCAATTACTTCAATCTCAAGCTGCCTGTATTCCGGATGTTCCTCATACAATTCTTCCATATATTTTCGGGCATTTTTGCAATGAGGACAGGTTTCCATAATAAACATCAGAATTTTCTTCATTTCCCTCACCTCTTTAATGGTCTCTGTGTTGTACTATTAAAGTAACCATTATAATGCCCTATATAACATAAATATAATGAATTCAATCAGGCTTATCCTGCTAAAGCTTTTCTCTCGGCTTCTTCTTTTCTGTCATATGCTAAGTTGCGGAAATATAGAATAAGATCTGTCCCTACCATAATCAAATTCAAAACATAAAAGAATACAACATACCATTTAAATGATTGTGCTATCAGCTTAGATGCAATACCGCATATGTATCCTATAAAGATCAGAATAAGAAAGCCTAAGCTTTTACCCTTAGTAGTCCGGGCACGATAAGACTTGAGCACATTTAATGGCCAGGAAGCACCAAAACAGACAATCATAAAAATCTCAAATAGTTCAGACATGTAATACCTCCAAAAATGTAATGAATTTCTGCAAAATATTCATAATTTAAATATATTTAACCCGGAAAAAAGTTTCCGGGTTTTATTCTATATTCTTTTAGCTGAGTTTAGCAAGTGCTGCAATTGCCGAACCAGTCAGATTTGCATTATCCGCTTCCACAAATTCGTAGTAAAGCTGCAAACCCTTTACGAGATGCTCTTCCATATAGTATTCCAGTTTTCTCTTAAAGTTCTTGTATTTATAAAAAGAAGAACCGTCTGCAGTGATGCATACAGGGCAACTGGGATCCTGACCTTTGTTTATCTTCTTTATTACAGCTATTAAATTGATGGCTACCAGCTTGGCAGCTCTTTCCATGAGGCAGTCAAACAAATGATAAAGGGTTATACGGTCTTTCTGCCCTGTTTCTTTGCAGATTTCTGCCAAAATATTGTCTCCAAAAGGCCAGCGCAGGAAAAAGTTTAAATCAATGGTGGTAAGCTCGTCTACTCTGTCGGTATACAGCTTCTTAAATTCATCAGAGAAGAGACCTTCATCCATGGCGTATTTCAGAACCACGTGCGCCAGCCCGCCCAAATATGCACCGGAAATCTTTTTTTCAAAAAGGGCATCATTGGGATTGACTGTAGTCTTATCAAATTCTTCATCCATCTTGCCATAAGGGGCACGTCTGTATGCGCCGGATTCCGTATTAATAAGCATGTTCCTGTACTGATCTTTTGAGTCATTCAGTTTTTCAATATTTTTGCCTTCTTCTATATAGCAGGTGTTGGTACCGGTACCTAAAATAAATCCGATAAAGCTGTCAAAGTTTCTGTCATCATAAGCGGCCTTTCCGCCCAACAGGGTTGAAACTGTATCGTTTAACAGCACAATTTTTTTATCTTCAGTATAACCTGCTTCTTTCAATGCATTAAGAATCAATTCCCCAAGGGGTTCGCCTACAAGACCGCTTATTTTGATTTCCTTGCTGAACCTAAGCGGCTTACCGTCTCCGTTAGGCTGAATTTCTATGGGGTAAGAGAAACAGAACCCAATTTTATTGCTCTTGTTTATAACAGGCTTTAAATAGTTTACAACCGTCTGCAGAAATTCATCCCGAGTTACTTCTTTTTTCATGCCGGGCATGGAATACTTTGCAAAATCGCTGATGACCGGCTTCTTATTCTCATCAAAATGAACTACTGCAACACGGAAATTCGTTCCGCCTGCATCCATAACAACTACCGGCTCGTTGGATGGTATTTCTTCACTCATGGGGATATAGGTAGGCAGCATATCCAAATAACCGGGCTTCCCATCCAGGCCGTTTTGCATATCTTCGATAAAGACTTCCACTTCTTTCACTATGTCTATTCTGTCATAATCCATATCATATTTTTTTAAGAAATCCCTAACTTTTTCCCTGACCTCTTTCACTTTCCTGTGTGCCCCTTTCATATATCTCCTTTTTCCTGTGTATCCTTATATACTTTCCACTTCACCGGCATTCCCGCATCTATTCATTTTTATTATACAATAGATTTACTTAAATGCAACATTTGAGGGACAATTCCGGCAATGGCATATTATTTGACCTGAGCAAGTACTTCTCTTACTTCCTTTTTCACATCTTCTATAGGTACAAGTTTTTTGATCTTTTTATCTCTGCTGACAATTTCGACCTGACCGGCGGCAATATTCCGTTTGCTTAATATTATCCTGACCGGCGCCCCTAACAGATCCGCATCTGCAAACTGAACTCCTGCCTGTACTCCCCTGTCGTCCAATATAACATCCCATTCTGTTTTCAGTTCATTATAGATCTTATACCCCAGGTCGCCAACATCGGACGTATTAAGCATGCAGATATGAATCAGCCAGGGCGCAACTGCCTTAGGCCAGATAGGACCGTATTCATCATGGTTGTCTTCTATGACGCATGCCAAAAGCCGTCCTACCCCAATTCCGTAGCACCCCATAATAGGAGTCTGCAGCTTACCGTGTTCATCCATATAATGCATATTCATGCTTTCAGTGTAGGTGGTTCCTAACTGGAATATATTCCCTACCTCAATTCCTCTGCTGATCTTCAAAGGACTTCCGCACTTAACACAGCTGTCACCTTCTCTGACTTTAGCCACGTCTACAAATTCATTTATTTGAAGATCCCTGTCCACGGATAAGCCCTGCAAGTGATAATCAACCTTGTTGGCACCGCAAGCCAGATTCTTTTCGCCCTTCAGAGACTGATCATAAATTACCTGAATATCTTTTTCTTCTGCATTCAGATTGTAAGCACCTATATATCCATAAGCAAGGTCAACAATATCATGATCTGTCAGGGGGAATGCCTCAGTACCGAGAACCTTGCTCAGTTTCAGCTCATTTACCTCCAGATCACCCCGGATAAACACCAGCACCGGCTTTTCATTATCCTTGCGGAAAAATACTGCAGCTTTCATGGTCTGAGATTCATCAATATTCAAAAATCTGGCCAGACTTTCGATGTCCTGAATTCCCGGTGTATATACTTCCTTTAGTTCCTGTTCCTCAGCTTCGGTTTTATGGATATGGGAAACAGCAACTTCCATATTAGATTTATAATCACAATTGCCGCAATATACAATTGTATCCTCTCCACCGTCGGAAAGATACATGAATTCATGGGCTTTTTTCCCGCCCATCATACCTGTATCAGAAAGGATGGAGATTACACGGCTGAGCCCGCATCTTTCAAATATACGGAAATATGCCTCCAGTGTTTTCTGATAGTAATCGTCCAGATCTTCCTGGGAGGTGTGGAAGGAATAGGCATCCTTCATAATAAATTCCCGCACCCGGATAAGCCCTCCGCGAGCCCGGGGCTCATCCCGGAACTTGGTTTGTATCTGATAAATCATAAAGGGGTACTTAAGGTAGGATTTTGCTTCCCCGCGGGCCAGGTGCACGGCAGCCTCTTCATGAGTCATGCCCAGAACCATGTCCCTGTCTCCACGATCCTTGAACCGCAGCAGCTCACGGCCTACAGTATCAAACCGGCCGGACTCCTGCCACAACTCAGCAGGCAGCACAACCGGGAATAATACTTCCTGGCCGCCTATGGCATCCATTTCCTCACGGATAATCTGCTCAATTTTCTTGGCTGCTCTTAAAGCAGGGGGCAGCAAAGAAAAAATACCATTGGCCACCTGACGGATATAGCCTCCGCGCAGCATAAAAATATGGCTGGACATAAATGCTTCAGCAGGCTTTTCTTTAAATCTTTCACCTAGCAGCTTGCTTAACAACATATGTTACAAACTCCTTTCTTGTTTGCGAATGCTTATCTTCTATAATTTGTCCTGAAATTTGTCATTTATCTTATTGCTTACATTCCCGCAAATTCCCTTAAAATCAGCAAAATTACTATATGTACCGGGTAAAACCCGTATTGAATCAATCTGGGGAGTCTTAATCTGTCGTCCTTTACATTCAAGACCAACCAGGACGAAATTATTGAAAATATCTGTATATAATGAAAACTATAAACCAGCATTCCAAGCAGGGTCAGAACTCCCTGATAAAGAGGAAGTTTTCTGTCTTTCTGATAAAAATAAAAAACAAGTATGGTGAATATTCCGTATAAGCCGTATTCAAATCGCAGAAAGTGAGTCAAAGCCAAAAGTGCGATTGAACCTATTAACTTTAACGGGTTGTTCCTGCCGTTTAAAACTTTTAACAGAAGTAAACCGGCCAGCAGCGTAAAACAGACATTAAGATCTCCGCTTTTAAATAGCCAGGCATAGGGCAGCTGAGTTATACATCCTGTTATAAACAGCCTGGCTGCATACAACTTCCAGTTTCGGGTCCGCCTGTAACCTGATGCGATTCCCCATGCATATAAGGGAAAGGCTGCCCGGCCTATTATCCGCAGCCAGATGGCTTCAGGAAAAAAGGTTGCCCCCACATGATCTATTAACATTGAAGCCATGGCAATTAATCTCAGCACCTATGTTACAGCTCTCCTTCCGGAATACCGCCGACAACCTTTCTGCTTGTTCCGGCAACTTTCCCATCTATTCTACCGTATATACCGATTTTCGTCTACCGGGAATGAGAAGAATTCTTTAAAAATAAAAACCGGGGTTTTATACCCCGGACATAGATTCATTACTCAAATTACAGACTGTCACCAAAGTTCTGGCGGAACTTCTCTGCCAGTTTGAGCTGCCAGTCGGAAACCGGCTTAAGCCTGCCGAAGAAGAAACGCAATACCTTAGGTTCCTCTACAAAAGTTAGACCTTCAATCAATCTCCTGTTTTCGTACAGCCAGGCAAGGCGGTCCACAGTATATTGCACCTGGGACAGGGTAAATACTCTGCGCGGCAGAGCTAATCGTACCAATTCCATATTGGACAGGGTTTCATTGCCATGTTCATCTCTCTGCTCTGACAAAGTTCCTCTCTCCATGCCCCTGATTCCGCCGGCTATATAGATGGCAGCTGCCAATGCTCCGGCAGGATACTGTTCCTGTGGTACATGATCTACAAACTGTTTTGCATCCACGTGGCAGCCCAGGCCTCCGGGAGGAGTTACCACAGGAATGCCCCTTTTCTCAAGCTCTCTGACCATGTGAGCAATAAACTTAGGTCCCTGATCTATAACCTCCAGGTCCATGGTTTCTTCCAGACCCACCGCAATGGCTTCCATCTCTCTGACGGACATGCCGCCGTAGGTCAGAAACCCTTCATAAAGGGGTACAAATTCACGCATTTTATCTGCCAGTTCCGCATTATCGGTGCAGATTCCGCCGCCCCGTGCACAGCCAAGTTTACGTGCTGAAAAATAGATAATATCGCATAGATCTGCAATCTCCCGGGTTATCTCCCGTATGCTTTTATCCCGGCAGGATTCCTCCCGGGTTTTAATAAAGTATAGGTTATCCTGCAGCAGGCTGGCATCCAAAACCAGCATAATGCCATACTCATCACATACTTTGCGTACTTCCCTGAGGTTTTCCAGTGAGAATGGTTGTCCGCCGATCAGGTTGGTTCCGGCTTCCATACGTACGAAAGGAACATTCTCAACCCCAACATCTTTAATCAGTGCCACAAGTTTGTCAATATCCACATTGCCTTTGAAGGGATGATCACTGGTGACCTCCAAAGCCTCATCTATATAAATTTCCTCTACCCGGCCGCCATTCAAGGTAATATGAGACTTGGTCGTGGTAAAGTGATAGTTCATGGGAACTACTGAACCGGGTTTGACAAATACCTGAGAAATTATATTCTCGCAAGCCCGTCCCTGATGAGCCGGAAGGAAAAATTTTGTCCCGAATATTTCCTGAATTTTTGCCTCAAGTCGATAGAAAGTTTCAGAACCGGCATAGCTGTCATCGGCGATCATCATGGCAGCCATCTGCCGATCGCTCATGGCATTCACACCGCTGTCGGTAAGCATATCCAAGAATACATCTCTGTTACGAAGCAAAAAAGTATTGCTTCCTGCTTCCTGTATAGCTTTCAGCCGTTCTTCCACCGGTAACAGATTTAGTTTTTGTACAATTCGCACCTTGTGCATTTCCAGAGGTAGATTATCCTCTTGAAAAAACTTCACATTTGACATGTCTAAGTCCCCCACTTCTGTATTTTTTTCTACATGAATGGGTGTCTTAGGCAGGTAAGAAAAATAAAAAACACCCCAAACGGAGTGCGGTGATATTCATTAGTATTCTACCACCCTACCATCCTACCCGTTTAATGTTAAAGACCCTACCCATTCTACTATGCTGCCTGTGTAAAATCTTTTTGTCTTACACATTCCGCATTTTTTCTACAAGGTCAATTATACAAAAGTTTTATGGAAAAGTAAAGTGCAGAATAACCTGTCCCTCATAAAGTTTTACATATATGAGAAACATATGAAACAACAAAGTTATACAGCATTAAGCCGGCTGTAATAACCCCCCAGTTTCAATAATTCTTCATGATTGCCTTTTTCCACAATGCGGCCTTTTTTAATGATAAATATCACATCAGCATCCCTGATGGTGGACAAGCGGTGGGCTATAATGAGTGTAGTACGTCCGGCTGATACATTTTTGATGGACTGTTGAATCAGTTTTTCTGTTTTGGTATCTATGTTGGCAGTAGCTTCGTCCAATACAAAAATTGAGGGATTATGGGCAATAGTGCGTGCAAAAGCCAGAAGCTGTCTTTGCCCTGCAGAGAAGGTACTGCCTCTTTCTGTAACAGGTTCATCCATCTGACGCGGCAGTTCCCTTATAAATTCATCCGCACATGACAGTTTAATAGCTTTTTCCACCTCTTCATCCGGTATAGGCGTATGCAGAGTAATATTATCCTTTATACTTCCGGAAAAGAGGAAAACATCCTGCAATACTACGGATATATTGCGCCGCAGGTCTTTCAAATTCATATTGTTTATATTAATTCCGTCTATTAAAATTTCACCCTTCTGCACCTTATAAAACCGGGATAAAAGGTTAATAATAGTGGTCTTCCCGGAGCCGGTTGCTCCCACAAAGGCTGCAGTCTGCCCTTTTTCTATACGGAAGCTGACATCCTTAAGTACCCAGTCCTCGCCTTCATATGCAAACCATACATTTTTAAATTCAATGGTTCCATCAAGGCGTCCTACCCTGATACCAGATTCATAATCCTCCAGGTCCTCTTTATGATCCAGCAGTTCATACACTCTGTCGGCAGAAACAACTGCAGACTGAATGGTATTGTATTTTTCCGCAAGATCATTAATGGGTGCAAAAAATTGTTTTATATAATTAGTAAACGCATAGAGGACGCCGATATTCAAAGTATTATTCATAATCCTGCCCATACCGTACCAAACCAGGATGGCAATAGCTAAATTGTTAAAAATCTCAATTGCCGGCCGCAGCAGGCTGTTTAATTTCAGCCGGGTAAGCGATGCTTTGTAATATTCATCGTTTAACACCTGAAACTCTTCTTCTTTTTCTTTTTGCATATTGAATATCTGCACCAGTTTCATCCCGGATATATTTTCCGCAAAAAAACCATTGATTCGTCCGGTCAGGCTCTTAAGAACCACGAAATTAGCCTTCATTCTTTTTTTCACAACATTGGTAATCAAGATGATAAAAGGTATTACTGTAAATCCGACCAGAGCAAGTTTAAAATCCAAGCTTATCATGGCAGCAACAATACCTACTAAAAGAAAGATATCCCTAAATAAATCAATAAATACATCGGTGAACATTTCACTAAGTGCTTCCACGTCATTGGTTGCCCTTGTAATCAACCGGCCGGAAGAATACTTATCCAAAAGGGATAGAGGCAGCTTTTGGATATATGAAAACACTTCTCTTCTAAGATCTGTAACTATATTCTGGCTGGCATAATTCATTGCATTGACCTGAACGACAGTAAGAAAAGAACCTCCTGCAATCAAAAGCATATAGATAATACCCATGGCAGGGATTGAGTAAAGCCCGGACTCAGGCTTTTTCGCAACCAAAAAATCATCGATTATAATCTGCATGACAATCGGTTTGACCAATTCAGCAAGATTAACCAGTATGACACAGAAAATGCATAAAATTATAATCTTCCAATAAGGCTTCGCCCTCTTCAAAAGGCGCAGCAGACCGTTTTGTTTCATTGGGCCATAACCTCCAGTTTAGCATCCGCATACTGTTCTTTATATAGTTCTGCGTAGAGTCCGCCTTGTTCAACCAATTCTTCGTGCGTTCCTCTCTCTATAATCCGGCCGTGATCCAGCACCAGTATTTCATCTGCATGCCTTATGGCTGAAATTCTATGGGCAATTATTATTCCTGTACGGCCTTTCATAACCTTCTTTAAATTCTCCAGAATTCTTTCTTCAGTCTGTGTATCTACAGCAGAAAGAGCATCATCAAGTATATAAATGGCAGGTTTTTTAATAACCGCTCTGGCTATGGAGATTCGCTGTTTCTGTCCTCCGGACAGATTTACTCCTCTCTCTCCGATCATTGTGTCAAATTTCTTCGGAAAATCCATGATGTTGTCATAAATCATGGAAATCTTGGAAGCCTCTTCAATATCATCTTCGGTATAATGATCATTAAAATATCGGATATTGTCATTAATGGTGGCTGAGAACAGGAAATTATCCTGAGGCACATATCCAATGCCTTCCCTCAGGCTTTCCAATGTGTATTCATTTATATCACGATCATCAATAAGGATTTTACCTGGTTCAACATTGTATAATCTCAAAAGCAGATTGACCAGGGTGGTTTTTCCTGAGCCGGTACGGCCGATAACGCCCAATATCTGTCCCTTTTCTAATTTAAAACTTATATCTTTTAAGGCATATTCATTATGACCCGGGTAAGCAAAAGACAGATTGTTTACTTCCACCCGTCCCTCTCTGATGCACCCATCATCGCCGTTTTCAGCGCCATTATTCTGAATTTCTGGCTCAATATTAAAGATCTCTTCCAGTCTTTTAAATGAAGCCATACCTCTTTGGAATACATTAATAATCCGGCCGATGGAAATTACCGGTCTCATTATCAGAGTAAGATATCCGTTGAAAGCTACAAAATCGCCCAGTGAGATTTCGCTCATTTTCACCAGATGGCTGCCATATATTAAATTAATCATAAAGCTGATTCCGAAAAACACTTGAATTAAAGGCCCCATAAGAGCGGACACCCTGACCAGATCTATATTGGACTGTTTCATTTCATTATTTAAATCATCAAAACGCTTTACTTCGTCTTCTTCCTGAACATAGGTTTTAATAACGCGTATACCGGATATGTTTTCATTGATGCGGTCGGAAATGGAAGCAAAGTTTTTCTGTACTCTGCGAAATCGGTTTCGAATCATGTTTCCCATACGGATAATGACAACAATTATAACGGGAATGGGAAGCATAGCCAATACGGTAAGCTTGGGATGCACTACCTGCACCATGGAAAAAACAGTGATAAGACTCATGCCTAAGCCGTTCAACAGAAGAGCCACACCCGGTCCGAAGCTCATACGAACGGCCTGGATATCATTAACGGCGTAAGCCATTAAATCACCTGTTTTATGATAGTTGTAAAAATTAACTGACATCTTCTGGAGGTGCTTCAGCATTTCCATGCGCAGGAAGCATTCCATATTACGGGCATTTCCCATAATGAAGTACCGCCAAATATACCGTGTGACAAATGTACCTATGGCTACCAGTATAATCAGTCCTATATATTGATAAATCTTTGTCTTTTGTATAACCGATGCCTCTAATAAGTCGATGATAATTCCCAGATATTTGGGGGATAAGGTTGCAATATATACATTAAGAAGCAAAAAAATAGCACCCCATAGGTAGTTTATACCGTATCTTCTGAAAAACTCGGGGATAATCTTGTCTCTCATGGAAACCTCACATCTATTATTTTTTATACAAAAATATTATAACATACTTATACGTATAAGTAAAATCCATTGCTGTTTATAGTGTTTAAAATTCAATGGAACGCCATGTCGTTCCATGCTTTCAGCCCTTGACATCAATAACCCATTCAACATGAAACGATAGCATCAGATTCATGATTTTCCTTTCTTTGTGCATATCCCGCGCATTAATCCAGCATCCCTTTTAAAATTTTTACATTATGACTAATTAAACTGCATATACCAGAACAAGGCTATTTCATCTCTATTAGGATTGTTACTATATATGACTTGCCCTACGTTATAATAATCTGCATCAGTTGGAGCGTTTGCTAATGTTAAACGACCATCTATATCTACACGATTTATTTTATCAATTCGGTTAATAAAGATGTTTCCGCAATTTTTACTTCAATAAATGTTTGAGAAGATGGAAATCCTCCCGCAACAGAGGCTATTCTAACATCTGCAGTTAGTGATTCTTTAACAGTTCGTACATGATTAGGATAAACACAAACTGCTGCCACATTGTTAATCTCAGGGTTGCTACCTTCAAATTTATTGATCTTATCTGTAAACTTCCATATATCTTCTCTACTATCGGTTGAGTTAAGAGTAGTTTGATCAATACAGCTGTAGAGTATTTTATATACATTTTTATTGTTGCATGCTTCAAATTCTTCAACAATAAGTTTTTGAACTTTCTCTTTTATAACTGAATCGCTTATTTTTAAAGGATGTTTCTTTAATGCTCCAAAATATTTATTAGCTTCCATTATTATAGTGTTTTTATTTCAATTGTAGCTTCTTACCTATACATTTCAAAAATATTTATTAACCTGTAAATATAAAACAAAAATATTAATCTTTTAGTTTGATATTATTTATATGTCTAGCAGAATCTCTTTCTGTTTTTTTCATAATGTTTTTTTTAAGCGCTTCTTCAAGATTTACTCCAGTTTGATTTGCTATACAC
>FZPS01000023.1_pt248 | contig 13394 bp, 13 predicted proteins | sample 1817821 | NCBI WGS metagenome assembly FZPS01 (sample SAMEA104158645, study PRJEB21678) | metagenome | place: Germany | collected 2015-04-21 | reverse complement strand
GATCACGACGATCTGCTCTTGGTTGAAGGGCCCGCCGGCAGCGGAAAGACATCAGTAGCGCTGCATCGCGTAGCTTATCTGCTCTACCGCTACAGGGACAGCATGCAGTCGCAGAACATTGTCATTTTCTCCCCCAACCGCATCTTTAACGACTATATTTCCCATGTCCTGCCCGAACTTGGAGAAGAGAATGTGTACCAAACGACCTTCCAGGATTTCGCCGAACCCTTCTTGGGCTGGGAATGGGACGTAGAAACTCAGTCTTCCTGCTTGGAAGCGCTGCTGGCCAAGGAAGGCAAGTGCCGGGAGGAACTCTTGGAGTCCATGGCCTTTAAGTCCTCGCCTCAGTTTCAGGCTGCCCTTGACAGGCTGGTTGAACTGATTATCAAGGAAAAATGTGACTTTTTTGATGTTAAAGTGGACAGGACCCTCGTCATCTCTGGTGCTGAACAAGCAAAGCTGTTCAGCGAAAACTACAGCTACCTGCCTGTCCAGAAGCGTTTGGCCAAAATTGAGCAGCGCACCATGTTTCTGCTGAGACCCCTGAAAAAGAAGCTGATCAGAGCGGAGTTAAAGGCGACGGGTCAGACGCAAGGCCTGGAAGGCGAATCCTGGAGCGAGCAGGTCAGGAAGGCAGTTGCTAAAGTCAACGCGAAAATCGAGCCGGTGTTGAAAAAGCTCCGCAGTCAGCTGCGGATTGACAGCATCGGCTGGTACAAGCGGCTGTGGAACGACGAGGTGCTTTGGCAACAGGCGGCCGGCGATCTTGCGAGACCGGGATCTGGATCCCGGAGTCTCGATACTCTAGACCAGGACCTGATTTCCTTCGAGGATGCGGTCCCCCTGTGTTATCTTAAGGGTGAGCTTGAGGGGTATCCTGTCAAGCGGAACATCAGGCATGTGGTTGTGGATGAAGTGCAGGACTACTCTCCAATGCAGCTGCAAATCCTGCTAAAAACGTTTCCGAGGGCCAGATTTACTTTTGTCGGGGATGTCTATCAGTCCCTGAACCCCTATGTGTGGCAGGCTGAGCAAACCCTCGAGGACATTTTTGCCGGTATGGATTTGAACACAGTCCGGCTGCAGAAGAGCTACCGTTCCACCCAGGAGATCTTCCATTTCTGCAACGGGCTGCTGGGGGAAAGGGTGCAGGCGGAAACAGTGCTCCGTCAGGGGAAGAAACCCGAACTCCACAGGGCAGCCGAAAACGACAAGTTCAAGCGGCTGTCGGATCTGCTCTTAGCTCGGAAGCAAGAGGGATTTGCTACTATTGCCGTGATCTGCGAAACGGTGCAGGAGTGCCGGGATATTTTTACTCATCTGGAACAGAATCATCCCCAACTCGATGCAGCACTTCTGGTTAACGAAAAATCCAGTTTTAGAGCCGGGGTCAGCATCGCACCGGTATTCTTGGCTAAAGGGCTGGAGTTCGATGCGGTGCTCGTCCCTTGGGTAAGTGCAGAGAAATATGGGGAAGAATACCAGAGGCGTCTGCTTTATGTGGCCTGCAGCAGGGCCCTCCACAGCCTGGATCTGTTCCATGTTGAGACAGAACCGCTCTCTCCCTTTATCCAAGCGCTGTCGCCGGAGCTTTACGTTCTTGAATAAAGGCCCATCCTGTGGTAAAATCAGGGTAGATATTAGGAGTCAAAAACTGGAGGAAGGCAATGTTCAGCTAATCAATATGGAAAATTTATGACCAGATCAGCTGCCTCGACAGAGGCTTGTTTGTGGTCGCCATATTGAGTGGATGAATTGCCCGAACTTAATTGTAAACTGTTTCTTGCCCGCCGCAGTCGGCGCGGCTGGAATATGCATTTTATCTGCTCGTTGCCGGGCAGATTTTTTCTTTGTGGCGACCCTCTTTGGAGGTGAGTGCAAATGTTGATACTGAAAGATGTAACGTTGACTTTGACTAGGGATCTGCGCACCTTGATCAAGGACTTTAGCTTCTCTTTGCAGCCTGAGATGAAAGTGGCCTTGATTGGAGAAGAAGGCAATGGCAAATCAACACTGCTCAAAGCCATCGCCGAACCGGAGACTGTGCAAAGCTACATGGAGATCCAGGGGGAGATCATCACAAGCGGAGAAGTCATCGGCTATCTTCCGCAAGTACTGCCCCTGAGCACACTGCAGCAAACGACCAGGGAATATTTCGATCAACGTGTGGATTACAGCCAGTTCGACTACAGTTCTTATTATCGCCTTTTGGGAGAACTGAATTTTCCGGAAGACCGGATTTCCGAGGACATGTTATTAGGTCATTTGTCCGGCGGTGAGAAGATCAAGTTTCAGCTCCTGTGTGAGTTGCTCCGAAGGCCGACCCTGCTGCTCCTTGATGAACCGAGCAATGACTTCGACGTACAGTCTGTCCAGTGGCTGGAAAAGTTTATCCAGGATTCAAAGATCCCAGTGATGTTTGTTTCCCATGACGAACTGCTGCTTGAACGCTGCGCAAACACAATCATCCACCTTGAACAGCTGATGCGCAAGCGCAAGCCCCAGCACACCATTGCACGCCTAAGCTACAGTGAGTATGTGGAGAATAGAGGTGAGCGCATACTCAGGCAGACTCAGCTGGCCAAGAAAGAAAAGGAAGAATTCGACAAAAAGATGGAGCGCTACCGCCAGATCTATCAGCGGGTTCACCATGAGCAGAAGACGGTGTCGCGCCAGGACCCTTCAGCTGCCAAAAACCTTAAGGACAAGATGCATGCGGTAAAAGCGATGGGGAGGCGCTTCGAGAGGGAAAAGGAACAGATGGCCAAACGGCCCGACTTCGAGGAAGCCATTTCGGTTCGTTTTGCTGATGCGATTTCGGTTCCGCCGGGGAAGGTGATCCTGGATCTGCACCTGGCGACCCTCCAGGTCGCAGGCGCCGTGTTGAGCCGGGATATCAGACTGTATGCGGCGGGCCCTGAAAAAGTGTGCATTGTCGGTGCCAACGGAGCAGGCAAAACTACCCTGCTGAGGCATGTTTTGGCTGGACTCCAGGATCTGAATGTAAAATGGGGGTACATGCCGCAGGAGTACTCTGAAATGATGAATCCGAAGCAAAATGCTGTTGAGTTCCTTACAATCGAGGGGACCAAAGAGGAACACACCAGGATCAGGACCTACCTCGGCAGCATGAATTTTACCGCCGAGGAAATGTACCATCCTATCCTTGACCTTTCCGGGGGACAGCGGGCGAAACTCTACTTTTCCAAGATGATCCTCGAGAACGCAGAAGTGTTGGTCCTTGATGAACCCACCCGAAACCTGTCGCCCCTTTCTGGTCCTGAAATCCGCAGCGCCCTGAAAGACTTTGGCGGAGCCATCATTGCAGTCTCCCATGACCGCAAATTTATAGCGGAAGTATTTGACCGGGTGCTTCACTTGGACCAGGAAGGGCTGAGGGAGATCAATCCGGCCTCATGGTTCGACGAGCAGGAGTAAGGGATATTTGGCCTGGAACTTGTGGATAATAGAGTCACATCTTACTGGTAGGAGGGTTTCTCCTGATTATCCACAGTACGCTTGGCCTGGAAGAGGTGAACAGCAGAATCGCTCAGATCCTGCATGCCAATGGGCAAGCCGAGGAAGTCTTTAAGTACGTACTTTCGGCCCGGGGGAAGGGGCTCCGTCCTTCGCTAGTTTTTCTGACGTATGAGCTCTGCGGAGGCACAGGATTATCTGAAGCAGTGGACTGTGCAGCTGGAGTTGAGTTGGTGCACATGGCCTCCCTGATCCATGATGACATTATCGACGGGAGTGAGCTGAGGCGCGGCCGGAAGACCCTTTATCGGAGGTTCGGCACACAGGCGGCGGTGTTGGCAGGCGACCGCCTTTTTGCCGCAGCTTTCTATCTTTTTTCTCTGGCTCGAGATGCAAGGGTGTCGCAAGTAATGACACAGGTAATCCAGGACATGTGCATGGGCGAAATCAATCAGCTTCACTCTCCTGCTGCCGAAGAATCAGACTATCTGGAATACATTCATAAAAAGACCGCCTGCCTGATTGGGGGAAGCTGCCGTTTAGGAGTAATCTTGGCAGGCAAGGAACTGGCGCAGGGCGATAGCCTGCAGTCCTTTGGTGAAAACATCGGCATCGCCTTTCAGTTATCAGATGACGTACTTGATTATCGGGGCGCATCGGCTGTGATGGGGAAGGAAGGAGGCAGAGATTTCGCTGAAGGGATTTGGACCCTGCCTACAATCCGTGCTTTCAAGCGCGGACTGATTCCCGGCAACTGGTTCGACTCGGATTTTGAAACCATTCGCTATATCCTGGAGAAAAGGGGACTCCTCGACGAGGTATGGCAGCTGGCTGCTTCCTATGTAAAGAAGGCAGGCCGGATCCTGGGAGAGTTTCCTGATTCCCGGGCCAAACTGGAATTACAGAAGCTCCTGGAAAAGTTGATCAGGCGCACATGGTGATCATATTACTCCGAAGCGGCGAAGCGCCGAGCAAAGGCGAAGCCAGGCCAGACCCCGCCCTTTCCCTGCCATCAGCCCAATGGTTTCCTGCAGCCCCTGCCTGCGAACCTTGGGATCCGAACCGTAAAGAGCAATCAGCCCGTCCACGACAGTCTGGTGAAATCCTGCCTGGGGAAGGCATGCTGCCAAGCGCCTGCTCTTCTGGGCGAACTTGTTCAGCGAACGTTCTCCGGCCGCTTCTGTTGGAAAGTACGAGACAAAGTTTAGGTCGCCGAACATTTCATCCTCTTCCAGATCGATTAAATAGTCGAGGAGGATGTGCAGGCCTTGAATCCAGGGGAAATATGCCTGAAGAAGCGGCTCTGGATTAACATGTGAAGAGGCGAAGCTCAAAGCGAAGAACAGGAAAATGCCCAGGGTTGAGCCGCAGGCTGCAGCCCATTCGTACCACTCCAAACCAGAGTCGGTGTTTCTTTCTGCCCAGTCCTGCAGCAGCTGGTCAGCACCCTCCGGGACATGCTTAAGCACCTGCAGCTCGCAGTATTTCTGAGCCAACTGCAGGACAAAGGGCTGGTATCTCAGGTAGTTTGGAGCTTGGCTGAGCAGGTTCTGGCAAGTTTGCACAAGCCTCGGCAGGTAAACAGTCTCCTGATAGGGATAGAGTGCATAATAATCCTGAAGGGGATTTCCAGGTGAGAGTGCATCGCAGAAGCTCAGATGCAGGCAGCGGAAGGCATCAGGTTCATCGACCTGCAGGCGATCGCAAAGGTTGTCCAGATAGTCGCTGATAGTCTGAAGCGCAACGATCAGGGGAAGCACTTTTTCTGCATCTGTCCCAGGATAGTGGGCATAGACCGAGCCGCCGACACAGTGAAAGGCCTTGTGTTCGAGGCTGGCGAGGGCCTGGGAGCGGAGGGGATCAGTCAATTGGCCGGCCAGGGACGTCCAGCTTTGCAGCTCCTCCTTTACGAAGGGAATGGCGGAGATGAATCTGCGCAACACAACCCGGGGCGAAAGACAGTCCACAGAGAATTTCCTCCTTTGCACTAGCATGCCCGATTCATTCGGGCAATAAAAAAAGCCCCACCGCAGGTTGGTTCTGCAGCAGGGTTTGCTTAAACTCGTTATAGTGGCAGGGGAGACAGGAATCGAACCCGCAGCACCCGGTTTTGGAGACCGGTGCTCTACCAATTGAGCTACTCCCCTGCGAGCCAATATAATAATAGCACAGGAACTGACTTTGGTCAACCAGTTTTGGGGAGGATTTCACTTGCTGCTGTCTAAGTAACTAGTTTGGAAGACAAATAAAGGAGTGAAGTATGTGGCTAAAGAAATTCTAGGAAAAGTACCAGTAGGTATTTCAAACCGCCATATTCATCTATCACAGCAAGACCTGGAGACACTGTTTGGGCCAGGCTATGAACTGACTGTCAGAGGTCCGCTTTCACAAACAGGCCAGTTTGCCGCAGAGGAAACGGTGACGATTGAAGGACCCAAGTCATCTATATCCAATGTACGTATTCTCGGGCCAACTCGAAAAGAAACCCAGATAGAGATTTCCCGCACTGATTCCTTTGCTTTGGGTCTAAAGCCGCCGGTGCGTGACTCAGGTCTGTTAGACGGCTCGCCAGGGGTAACCGTGATCGGACCAAAAGGCAGAGTAACCCTTGACAAAGGCGTGATTCTTGCTCAGCGCCATATCCATATGAATGAAGAAGATGCAGCCAGATTTGGCGTTAAGGACAAAGAGATGGTATCGGTTCGTGTTGGGGGAGAGCGCGGCGTTGTTTTTGAAAACGTGCTTGTTCGCGTCCGCAGCGACTTTGTCCTCGAAATGCACATTGATACTGATGAAGCCAATGCCGCCATTTTGAGCAATGGTGAGCTGGTAGAAGTATTTCGCAATTAGTCTAGAGAGGTGTATACATGGATCTGCAAAAGATAGCTAATGTCGTCAGAGGTTTGTCGGCAGATGCGGTGCAAAAGGCGAACTCTGGACATCCCGGAGCACCCTTGGGCCTTGCCGACATAGGTACAGTTCTATATTTTGACTTTTTGAAGCACAACCCGGCCAACTCCAGCTGGCCCAACCGGGACCGTTTCATCCTGTCCGGCGGTCACGGTTCAATGCTGCTCTATTCGCTCCTGCATCTTTCGGGGTATCAGGTGTCCCTGGACGATCTGAAAAACTTTAGGCAGCTTGGTTCCAATACCCCCGGCCATCCCGAATATGGGGATACCGATGGTGTTGAAACCACTACCGGTCCCTTAGGGCAAGGCATTGCCAATGCTGTGGGCATGGCAATCGGCGAGAGAATGGCCGCCGCCCGCTTTAACCGGCCCGGCATGGAAATCGTCGATCACTACACCTACGTCCTCGCGGGCGACGGTGACTTAATGGAGGGCGTCAGTGCAGAGGCATCCTCCCTTGCCGGCCACCTTGGCTTAGGCAAGCTGATTCTGATCTATGACTCCAACCAGATCACGATTGAAGGTTCTACTGATTTGGCCTTCACTGAATCTGTAAAGCAGCGCTACCAGGCCTACGGCTGGGAAGTGCTGGAAGTCGACGGACATAATATCCCTGAGGTCCAGAAAGTGCTGGCCCAGGCACGGCAAAACGAAACCCAGCCGACACTGATTATCGCCACTACCCAGATTGCCAAAGGAGCCCCGACCAAGGCGGGCACCGCTGCATCCCATGGCGCTCCCCTCGGGGATGAGGAGATAGCCGGACTGAAGGCTGCTTTAGGCCTCCCTGCTGACCAAGACTTTTATGTTCCCGATGAGCTGAAGAAACTGCCGGAGCTGATGGTCCAAAAAGGCCAAGCACTGGAAGCAGAGTGGAACCAGCTCTTTGAACAGTGGTCCAAGGAAAACCCGCAGCTGGCTGAACAGTGGAACACCTGGCTGGATGGAACACTGCCAAACTTGGACGAAGTTCTCACCATGTTCCAGCCGGGAACCAATCTTGCAACCAGGGTTGCCAGCGGGCAGGCTTTGAACGCCATCGCTGAGAAGGTACCCAACCTTGTAGGCGGTTCTGCCGACCTGGCTCCCTCGAACAACAGTTTCCTGCAAGGGGAAGGCATCATCAGTGCCAAGGACTTCAGCGGACGCAACTTTGCTTTTGGCGTTCGTGAACACGGCATGGCTGCAGTCCTGAATGGGTTGGCTCTCTACGGGCACTTCAGAGTGTTCGGCGCTACTTTCTTGGTCTTTTCCGACTACATGCGGCCAAGTATGCGCCTAGCTGCCCTGATGAAGCTGCCTGTTGTGTACATCCTGACCCACGACTCCGCCTTTGTCGGTGAAGACGGCCCGACACACCAGCCCATTGAGCAGACAGAGTCCCTCAGGCTGATTCCCAACCTCCATGTCTATCGTCCGGCAGACGCCGAGGAGACTGCCTGGAGCTGGGTTGAAGCGATGAAGCGCAAAGACGGGCCCAGTGCCCTGGTCCTGACTCGCCAAGGCCTGCCCATGCTGGAAAAACCCGAGGGCTGGGACTTCACCAGAGGCGGTTATGTCCTGAGACCTGAGCGGGAAGAGCTTGCTCTTGTGTTGGTTGCCGCCGGCAGCGAAGTCAGCCTGGCTGTAAAAGTGGCTGAGAAGGTTGAAAAGGAAGGCTTCGGCGTCAGGGTAGTGTCTGTACCGAACCGTGAAGTTTACCTCAGTCAGGACCCAATGTACAGAAGCAAGGTAATTCCAGCTGATGTGCCCACCCTGGCAATCGAACTGGGAATGGGAATAGGCTGGCATGCCATTAATCCTGACGGCCGCGTCTACGTTTACGATGTAAGACGTTTTGGCGCCAGCGGCCCTGGACCGCAAGTGGCAGAGTATCTCGGCTTCAGCGTAGAAGCAATCGAAAAGCATATCCAGAGCATCATCAAGAAATAGCCTGGCATAAAGCAGCAGGATATGGAGATCATCCTCCATATCCTGCTGTTCTTTCTTAAGGATTAGTAGTCTCTCGGCGAATACATCCCTCCTGTCTGGTACTGCCCAGTATTCTGGGACGGAAACTGACTCTGGTAGCCTGAGTACTTCTGATAGTGCTCTTCAACGTGGCTGGGCTGTTCAGGATGGAGTGAGTACCAGCCTTTTTCAAACATCAGGTTGAACACATCCCGGCAGGCATGATGGGTTTCATTGAGAATGTGGAGAACATCATTATACAGATCCTGATGGCTGGTCTCCCGCACAAAGACGTTGAATCCGTCGGTGAGCCATTTTTCAGTAGCCAGGAGATCATTCAGGCGATCCCTGTCGTTGAACTCCGGACCCTTTTCAAAAGGGGCAGAAGGGTTTTTGATAGTTGGCGAGGACGAACCGCTATAGTGCTGCTGATAGCTGCCGTAAGAGCCGCGATTGCTGTTCATGCTATTCCTCCTGACTAGTTGTGAAAGTGTGGGTAGCTCTGGTCTGCATACTGCTGCTGGCGATCAGTTGAAAGATGGTTCAGGAGAATATTATAGTGTCTCTGATGCATCTGACAGAGCTGTTCTGCCTGATATTTCACCTGATTGTCCGAGCATTGGGAAGCAAAGCTGTGGGCCTTCTTGGCGGCCAGGAGCTCCCAGGAGAGAGCATCGGTCAAGTAAGCGTCATCCTTAGTAGACAAGATGGGTGGAGGCTGACTCCTTCTCTGCTGCTGTGCGGGTTGATTCCGATACATTGCAAACCTCCTTCGCAAAACTTTTCTCTACTTAGACTGCCCTTCTTTACTGCAATTAAACTCAAAAAAACACATTTTGGTCAGAAGGAGATTTATCTGAAGAAGAGAATAATACCTAGCGGCTAACTTATAAATATGCTATGCTGGTATTGGTGATGCTAATATCAAGGAGGTACAAAAGGATATGAGTGAATTGATTGACAACCGCAAACACAGACAGGAGACGCTGAAAGGGATTATTCGCGATCTCCATGCCGGAGCAGCAGTAGAGGACGTTAAAGAAAGATTCGGCGAGCTACTGGATCAGGTAGGAGCAGCAGAAATTGCCGATATTGAACAGACCCTGATCAACGAAGGTCTGCCCGTGGAAGAGGTGCAAAGGCTCTGCGATGTCCATGTGGCAGTCTTCAAGGAGTCCCTGGACAAGCAACTCGACGCTGTTGTCGCGAAAACTGAGCAGATGAGCCATGTAGCCGGCGCCCTGGACCCGCTGAAGGAAGAAAACAGGAACATAACCAGACTGGTAAAAGAGACTCAGGAAATCCTGGCTAAAATCAGTGAAGCAACGGGCTCAGACATTGAGTCCCTGATAGCCGAGTGGCGTGATAAACATAATGAACTGCTTAAAGTTGATCAGCATTACTCCAAGAAAGAAAACATTCTGTTCCCTTATCTGGAACGCTACGGCATCAGCGGACCATCCTCGGTGATGTGGGGAACCCACGACGAGATTAGGGCCCAGCTGAAGGAAGTAACTCAGGTGATTAACAATGCGGAAGGAAAGCCTGGAGGTCCCCAGCTGGCTGCTGAAATCGGCAACCTGGCTCTGCCTGCCCTCAACGCAATCTCAGAGATGGTTTACAAGGAAGAAAACATCCTGTTCCCTCTGTGCATGGAAACCTTTACTGAGGACGAATGGAAGGAAATTACGCTGCAGCTAGACGATCCCATGGCCACCACTTATCGGAAACGGGATACGCTTGCTTCGGCTGCCCTGTCGGGGATCGGCTTGCAGGGAGTTGACCTGGATGTGGGAGTACTGACTCCGGAGCAAATCAACCTGGTCTTGACCCATTTGCCAATCGACATCACATTTGTCAATGAGAAGGACGAAGTGGCCTACTTTTCCCTGGGCAAAGAACGTTTCTTTGAACGGACCAGGGCAGTAATCGGGCGTAAGGTGCAGTTCTGCCATCCGCCTTCAAGCATGGGTGTTGTAGAGCAAATCCTGCAGGACTTTAAGAGCGGTCGCAAGGATTCTGCAGAGTTCTGGATCAACGCTAAAGGAACGATGCTTCATATCCGCTACTTCGCTGTACGGGACAAAGAGGGAACTTACAGGGGCACTCTGGAAGTGACACAGAATATTACTGAGATCCAAAAACTCACCGGTGAGAAGCGGATCTATGATTATGAGCAATAGAGGTGGACAAAAGATCTCTCCTGGTTCGTCCTGCGCGAACAGGAGGGATTTCCCTTTCTTGGGAGAAACCTTTATCAGAGTCTCCTAGGAAGGACTGAGGAAGATTTCCGATCGTTTGGTCTTCTTTGATGTGGAAACAACTGGTCTGGACGGCTATCGCGACCGGATCATTGAGATTTTTATGCTCTCCCTGAGCAAACGCGGTGAGGTTGAGGAGTATGGAACGCTGATCAATCCCGAGCGGCCCCTGCCTGAAAAGATAACTGAAATCACAGGCCTAAGAGACAGCGATCTCGCCCATGCCCCTGCCGAAAGGGAAGTTGCGGCAGAAATCAGGGAGTTCGTGGGCCATGCAACCCCGGTAGCCCACAATCTCTCCTTTGATCTGCGGTTCCTGAACTCTATGTTCAAACGCAACAACCTGCTGGAGCTGGTGTCGGGAGGCATTGATACTCTGTCCATCAGCCGTGCCTTGTTCCCAAAACTGTGCATTTATCCACAGGGGGGCGGCAGTCATCGTCTGAGCAATCTCATGTATCACTTCGGGCTGCAGGATTCTTATGCCAATTCCCACAGGGCAAAGGATGATGTGATGCTGCTGGTGGAGGTTTTTCGCTGCCTTCAGGATTATGCCTCAGGAAAAAGCGGCATTTCCTTCCCAGAAGCAGCTATCCAGGGCTGTCCTGCCTGCGGTTCTGCTATGTATGTAGAATATCAGGATGGTCAGACTATTCTATCCTGCAAAAAGCAACCATCCTGCGCAGCGAAGTTAGTAGTTTAGGTGTTGACAGATACCCCCAGGGGGTATATAATCTACTTGGATAAAGAACGAAGGAGGCTGTTACCTATGCCAATGAAAGTCACTGATCAAAATTTTAAGAGTGAAATCTTAGACTATAAGGGTGTTGCTTTCGTAGATTTCTGGGCTGACTGGTGCGGGCCATGCCGCATGATTGCTCCCGCCATCGAGGCCCTGGCCAAGGACTATGAAGGCAAGGCAAGAATTGCTAAGCTCGATGTAGACGCAAATCAGGCCACTGCAGCCCAATATGAAATTCTCAGCATTCCCACCATGATCATCTTCAAGGATGGCGAGCCCGTTGACCGTCTGGTTGGGGTAATGCCCAAGGAGATGCTGGCCCAGAGGCTTGACAAGTGGATCGCTTGACAAATGCGCTAATCTAAGGTACAATTACAATTAGTGACGCGGGGTGGAGCAGTCTGGTAGCTCGTCGGGCTCATAACCCGAAGGTTGTCGGTTCAAATCCGGCCCCCGCAACCAATGAAATTTAGGAGACCGGTCTAGAACCGGTCTTTTCTGTGGAAACGATACATTTGGAGGTCATAAAAATGCCATTGCCTGTAATGGCTGCAATCATTCAAAGGGGCAATGAAGTGTTGCTTTGTCAGCGCAAAGAAGGTGCCCTGGCGGGAAAGTGGGAGTTCCCGGGCGGAAAAATCGAAAACGGTGAGACGCCGGAAGAATGTCTAGTACGGGAAATCCAGGAAGAGCTTGGGATTACCATTGAGGTGCAGGACATTTTCCAGGCCGTCCATTGCCATTACGACCATGGGGATTTCCTGGTCATAGGCTATCTGGCTGCCCATGTGGCAGGCGAAATCACCCTGAGGGTTCATTCCGCCTGCGCCTGGGTAGACCGCAGTGAGCTCGGTAATTACGATTTGGCTGCGGCCAACATTCCCATTGCCGAGCGTCTAAAAGAAAATAGCGATGCCGCCAGGTCCAGCATGGGTTCCGACAGTAGGGCCGATTAGTCCTTCTACTATCTCTGCCGGGGCAAGTTCGGCATGTACCAGCTTCTTGAGTTCGGGTACAGTATCAGCGCCCCAGGTGTGGACAATGGCAACACGTTTTTGCGAGAAATCAACCTGATGCTCTTTAGCCCTGCTAACCATGGTTTGCAGGGCTTTTTTCGTGGAACGGACCTTTTCGGCAACTTCGATGGTTCCTTCCCGCGTAATCTGCAGAATGGGCTTTACGTTCAGCACCGATCCCACAAAACCCTGTGTCTTGGTGAGGCGGCCGCCTTTCACGAGATGGGTGAGGGAATCGATGGTGAAATAGGCACCGGATTCTGCCCGCTGTTCCTCTAAGCGCTGCAGGATTTCTGCTATGCTATGTCCTGCCTGGATCATCTCGCCGGCAGTGATCAGCAGCAGCGTCTCACCGATAGAGGCGGATTTGGAATCAAAGACATGAATCTTGTCAGCTCCCAACAGGTCTTTGGCCAACACCGCGCTTTGCAGCGTCCCGCTCAGTTTGATGGATAAGCCGATGTAGAGAATTGTATATCCCTGTTCTACAAAGGGACGGAATGCTTCCACAAAATCATTGGGAGCAGCCTGGTTGGTGGAAGGAAGCTCCTTAGAATCCTGCAGTTTTTCCCAAAATTCAGCATGGGACAGGGTCAGTCCGTCTTTGTATTCAATGTCCCCGAAAATGACACTCAGGGGTACAACTTCGATGTCATAGCGCTCGCGATAGATCTTGGGCAGATCTGCAGCACTGTCAGTAAAGAGTTTTATCTTATCAGCCATTCTTTTCAACCTCCTAGGTTTGCTTCCATACTTTTCGGCATCAGCGGCGTCATCCCTTCAGACCTGTCTTATGACCTGGTGCTAAGGAAATCAAGAAGCACGTCACACTGTGCTATATGTATATGTTGGCTCGAATTGACTTTCCCTTGCAGCCTGAGTATAATTAAGCAAAAGGGGAAAGACTGGGAAAAGAGATAGTACCTTCGCCGCTCTGGCCTAGAGAGTCGATAGTTTGGTGGAATATCGAAGCAGATGCGAAGGGAATGGGCCTTGGAGTCGCTGGGCTGAACGCAGAGTAGGCTTAGCCGGATAT
>FZPS01000164.1_pt68 | contig 13398 bp, 10 predicted proteins | sample 1817821 | NCBI WGS metagenome assembly FZPS01 (sample SAMEA104158645, study PRJEB21678) | metagenome | place: Germany | collected 2015-04-21 | reverse complement strand
ATTATCACTGTTTTGAGGGGGGGGGGAGCACTTTTTGGAAATGAAAGACAGGAACTGTAATGGTTTACTTGTCAGGTGTTTAAAAATAAGAACCGATTGATTTTGATTTTAGTCGGTTGATACTGATAATTAATATAAGTTCAAAAAATACTATATATGGTAAAAATACAAAATTACCTTGTAAATACCTTATTTAAATTGAAAATATTGTTTATTTCACCCCAAAAGTGGTTCTTCGTCAAATTTGGTGCAGGTTATCCTGAGTTGGAAAGCACTACCTTTCGTCTTAACAGTTCAAATCCAGCCCTGCCATACATCTCTCTTTTCTTGTTTTTTAATCTGTTTACGTGACCCTCTACAACTCCATTGCTCCAAGGGTATTTAATGGCGTTTTTTACTGCTTCCAAATCATGATTAATACCATTTATAAAACTTCTAATCTTTTTTATTTCGGTCGACTTATAATTATCAATCCATTGGTCTAATCTGAGTTCATCTTTACTGTTTAAAACCTCTCTAAAAGTGTTGTATGCTTCTCTCATTTGTTTTAGTAGCATAGAGGAGTTAATAATCTCTTCTGCCAGTATGTGAGACTTGCTGCACTCGCCTGTTTCTTTTGAAACACCCCATTCACTATTTGTTAAATGAATGGCAAGTCTGTTGGGTGACATTCCGCTAAATTTAGTTGCCTCATATACTATCGGGGAGGAAACTAGTGGTACTGGTAATCTTTTCTTAGTCTGATATTCCGGGAAGTGCCTGTTGAACCACTGATAAAAAGATGTTTGATTACCCTTGAATCCCCGTTCTTTTATAGAGACAAATATAGTTCTTACATTTAACCCCTGATTACAACACTCCTTAATCAGATCCATAAAATCTCCATAATTATTATAATAGATGGCTGTTCGTGGCAACAACTCTTCCATTTCAAAATAATATCTTACAGTATTACGGTTAATGTTTAAAGCCTTGGCAATTGCTCTTTGAGAGTAGTTGCTTTTTTTAAGTTCATGAATCCTGTTAAACAACTCCTGTTTTCTATGGTTAACACTATTGGTGTGTTTGTTATATTGTGAATCGCTGGTATTTTCGTTATCTCCACTACTTAAACAGCTGTTATTTTCTTTGCTTTTATAAAGACTCTTCCTGTGAGCCAACCAACTGCTTTTAATGGTTTTATACTCCATTCGTATTTCATGTGCTATGTGATCTCCCAGATTTTTCACCAAATGAAACCTGTCGGCTATTTGTGACGCCTTGGATGCCCCAGACTTTATAGCATTAGAATAGCTGCTTGATCGATCCCTGGTTACATACAGTATGGAGTTATGTTCTTTAAGCCAATCTGCAACCTCCTCTTTGTCTCTACTCTTTAGTAGTTCCACGGGACGGTGGTTAATCGCATTTACAATAATAGTACCATATGATTTGCCTTTCCTGTATGCCCAGTCATCTATACCGATGGTAGTTAGCTCCTGATAATCGGGCATTTCTATAGACTTAACGATTCTAAGACAGGTGGAACTGCTCTGCTTTATTGAGAAGAGATCGCTTATATACTCACCTTTACGGGATGAGACCTCAATGAGCAGCCTTTGCAAATAATGACTTGTGCGATCTGTCAGTCGTGAGTACTTCTGAGTTAAGGGCAGATGTTGCTCAGAGAAAACTGTTTGAGAACAACGACTGTTACGGCATCTAAACTTTCTGACTTTCAGTATAATTTTCACAGCCCTGCCGGTTACTGAAAGATCGGTTAATTTGCGCGTATAGGATGAGTGAACGCTTTTACTCCTTTTACCGCAACAGGTACATTTTGCTGTCTTGCCTTTAAGACGGGCAGACAGTAGAATCAAATTATCACTTATAACGGAATCATAGAATACAACACCCGGGATTCCAAAAACAGCTTGGAGCGAATGTTTGTTTATAGAAAAGTTATTATCTTTGGGTTGGCTAGTGTAGTCAATCATCTTTAAAACCTTTAGTGTCAGAACCTTAAAGATAATAAAAATGATTCGATTATACTAGCTTTTTGCTGTTTATTTACCTGTAAATCAGCACAATAAGTTTATTTTCTTAGGCGATTTAAGAACTATTACTTTGCACCAAATTTGACGAAGAACCTAATTATTCCTGAAACCTTACTTTTAGCATCTGTTTTCCTTGGAGGCAGGTACTTATTCGCACATTTAGAATCGATAAGTAACTATAATGCAGGTAATGCCATAGCAGTTAATATAAAAAAGGAGCTCTACCCGGTATTGTTGAAGAATAACAAACTAAATTCTACCGACAGTGCTTTGTATGTGACCAAGATAAGTGATGATTTAAAACCCTATTTTGCTTTTTTTATTCCATATTCTGTTGCAACAGTCGTAGTTAGTACCCTGCTTTTAGTGATTAGTTTTTTTATCGAAAAATGGGTTGCATTAATACTTCTGATCTCTTTATTGGTGATACCTGTACAGATGGCCGTAATTGGTATCGGTGCAGAAGCAATTCACAAAAAACACATACAGCTTTTCCTTAAGTACTCGGCTGTATTTTATAACAGGCTGAAAACAATATCGGAAATAGTTAATCTGAATAATTTTAAGTCGCAGTATCGTTTTCTATCTCGCAAAAGCGATGAACTGAACGAAGCAACTACCAACGTTATGAAGATTGCAGTACTTTCCTCTGCAGTGCTTGAACTCTTTGTTACTATTGCCATTGCTACCATTGCCATTTACCTGGGTATGAGCCTAATGGGGATTATGAATGGTCCTAATTACGGTAAAGGATACGATTTTGGCACTTCCTTGTTTCTTCTAACTATAACTCCATACTTCTTTTTTTACATACGTAAGTTTGTAAGTGCTTATCATGATCGTAACAGGGCACTGGCATCCGCCGAATTGCTTATGCCTTTGCTGAGCTCAATGACTGAAAAACAAGTTGCTGACCAGAATGAAACGTTTAGCAGTCTTACCATAAGTGAACTTAGTTTTTCTTATCCGGATTCGCCTGTAAAAGTACTTCACAACATACATCATCAGTTTCCCAAAAAGGGGCTTGTACTGGTGAAAGGCATATCAGGTTCGGGTAAATCCACACTATTGAAAATATGCACTGGAAGCCTTTTAGTGCATGATGAATCATTATCTGTAAATGGTAACGATTATATCTGGTCGCAGCAATGGTTAAAAGACAATAGCTCTTATATGAACCAATTTCCTTTTATTTTTGATGGTTCTTTGCGATATAACGTGTTTCTGAAAAATGAGACTGAAAATGGATTTGGATATCCCGATTTCATGCATCGGATTCTTTCAAAAAAAGAGGATGGATGGGATACTGTTTTAAGTCACAATGGCATCCAATTATCAGGTGGAGAGCGGCAGCTGGTTACACTTGCCAGAATGATGCTTCATCCAAGACCTATAGCCATTCTGGATGAGCCAACTGCCAATCTTGATTCTGATACAGTTGAAATCATTATATCAGAGATTTTAAAAATAGCGCAAGAAAGACTTGTTATTGTAGCGTCTCACGAACAACGTTTTGAGTTGGTTGCCGACAATATTATTAACTTAAACTGGGGAGAACAGATGAACTATGCGTGAATTTGTATTAACATATATAGTAAAACCTTACAGGGGCAGGTGGTGGAAAGGCTTTCTATTACTGGCATTGTGGACAGTAGCCTTTGTTGCTTTACCCTCCATTTCGGGATGGTTTCTGGCTATAAGCAGTGTTGTTTTTGCTACTGCAAATACTACCTTTTCGTATCTGGTGCCTTCTGCCATCATACGTTTATTATCACTTTTACGAACTGCAACCAGATATTTTGAAAGGCTGGAGAATCACAAAACTACATTGAGCGTGCAGCAGAGCCTGCAATTGAAAATATTCGGATCAGTTGCAAGATTACCCTATTTCAAAAAACAGGTTAACAACAACTCATCACTTCTTGAGAATAGCACTCATGGGGTTGATCAAATACTAAACCACATACTTTTGTGGCTATTACCTTTTTCAGCTCTACTTCTGACAATAGGTGTTTATTTTATCTTCCTCGCAATTTTTTCAAAGGTAATTGCAATAGAGTTTCTTATCTTTTCGGTAATTCTATTGTTTCTGGTTCCTCAATTCACATTTCATAAGAATAAAGTTTTAAACAGTCAACTTAAAGTTCTTCGTGAAGAAAATCATCAGGAGCTAATTCAAAGTTTCAGAGGAAGGATTGAGATATCAAAATATAACCTTGAGGATAAAGCAATTGCCACACACGAAAAAATGAGGCAAGAAATTGAACAACTTGAAAAAAAGCTTCAATTCAACTCCTTCTACTTACAATTTGTTACGGGACTGGGATTCAGTTACATATCTGTTTTACTCCTCTGGATCTCTAGTCAGCAAGATTTAAATACTCCACTTGCAATTGGTATTTATTTCGGTATTATGGCACAGGCAGAGCTCGCTGAGTTACTGTTCTCCGGTAAATCAGAAAAAAGTTCTGTGGAACAGCAAGTAAAGGATATGGAATCGCTGTTTGATGAAGGAAATAAGCCTCAGGATGCCGCCTCACCGAAAAGAATATTGGTAAATTCACCTCTTGAGCTGTTGAATTTAAATAATATCAGTGCAATAATTCCCGGAACTCAGGTGCATGTGGGACCTGTTTATGTAGATATCAAAAAGGGTGAATGGGTTGCATTATATGGAGAAACGGGTAAGGGAAAGAGTACGCTCTTGTACAGTCTGTTTTATGCGGAGTACAAAGATCAAGGCAGTCTGATATGGAATAATGAGGAAGAATTGCTTAATCTGCCGGTGCCTGAAGCTATATATGTGACTCAAAAAGCTTACCTGCTTACCGGCACTTTGCGTGAGAACTTCGAAGGATATGCCGACGAAGATATCGATAAAGTGCTGGACATTGTGGACTTAACATCATGGCGAGTTGCTCTTCCACATGGTTTAGGGAGTTGGATCGGCGAGAATGGTGAAACTTTGAGCGGTGGGCAGAGAAAAAAACTCCTCCTTGCTCAAGCACTTCTTAAAAAACCTCAGCTTCTGGTGGTTGACGAACCTACAGCAGGTATCAGCACAGAAAATGCTATTGATATATTTAATAATATACGCAAATACCACCCAGAGATATCTATTTTGATGGCAACACATATGAAAGATTTCGAGACGGTTGCTGATAAGGTTATAAAGATATAATGTGCACTTTTAGTTTTATTACGTACATTTGCAGTGAAATTTTTTAACGCAAACAACGGAAATCATTTATGTACAGAAGTAAGACATGTGGCGAGTTGCGACTGACCGATGTAAACAGAGAAGTGACTTTAGCAGGCTGGGTATCCAAGATTCGTAAAATGGGAGGTATGACATTTATCGATCTAAGAGACCGATATGGAATTACTCAGTTATCGTTTAATCAGGAAGTAAATCACGACCTGTATGACAAAGCCAATAAGCTTGGGCGAGAGTGGGTAGTTCAGATTACAGGGACTGTAAAAGAACGTAGTAGCAAAAATAGTCATATTCCTACAGGCGAAATAGAGATTATAGCTTCCGAACTGAATGTATTAAATGCCTCTAAGACTCCTCCTTTTACTATTGAGACTGATACAGATGGCGGAGATGAGCTTCGTATGAAATATCGATATCTGGACTTGCGACGAAGTGTGGTTCGCCAAAACCTGGAGCTTCGGCATAAAATAACCTTCGAGACTCGCCGTTATCTGGATGAAAGAAATTTTATGGAAGTAGAAACTCCTGTTTTAATAGGTTCAACACCTGAAGGCGCCAGGGATTTTATTGTGCCTTCGAGAATGAATCAGGGAGAGTTTTATGCACTGCCTCAATCACCTCAGCTTTTTAAACAACTATTGATGGTGTCAGGATTTGACAGATATTTTCAGATTGTTAAATGTTTTCGCGATGAGGATTTAAGAGCAGACCGTCAACCGGAATTTACGCAAATTGACTGTGAGATGTCGTTCGTTAATCAGGAGGATGTTCTCAGCACTTTCGAAGGGTTAACTAAGCATCTTTTTAAGAATATAAAAGGAGTTAATCTCCCTGACTTTCCACATATCAGTTATGCTGATGCAATGAAAATGTACGGCTCGGATAAACCCGACATACGCTTTGGTATGACTTTTACCGAGATTAAAGATCTTACAGCCGGGCAGGATTTCGGCGTGTTTGATTCTGCTGAGTATGTAGGTGCTATTTGTGCCAAAGGATGTGCTTCATATACACGCAAACAAGTGGATGAACTTACCGACTTCGTAAAACGTCCTCAAATTGGTGCTAAAGGTCTTATCTATGTGCGTTTTAATGAAGATGGCTCCATAAAATCTTCAGTTGATAAATTTTACAAAGAGGAGATTCTTAAAACATGGATAGAAAGATGTGAAGCTAAACCGGGTGATTTAATACTGATACTTGCCGGTGAAACCGAAAAAACTCAGAAACAGCTGAGTGCGTTGCGGCTTGAGATGGGCAGCCGACTTGAATTAAGGGATAAAGATAATTACGAATGTCTGTGGGTAGTTGACTTTCCACTTCTGGAGAAGGATGAGGAATTAGGTCGTTATTTTGCTAAACATCACCCCTTTACATCACCAAAACAGGAGGACATTCCGCTTCTTGACTCTGACCCGGGAGCCGTGCGTGCAAATGCATATGACATGGTGATTAATGGTGTTGAAATAGGTGGCGGATCGATACGTATTCATGACAGTGGTTTGCAAAAGAAAATGTTTTCTGTTCTTGGATTTACCGAAGAACAAGCTGAAGCTCAGTTTGGCTTCCTCATGAACGCATTTCAGTATGGTGCACCTCCTCACGGTGGTATAGCGTTCGGATTGGATAGATTTGTCTCTATTTTCGCAGGACTTGACAGCATTCGTGATACTATTGCATTTCCTAAAAATACTGCCGGACGTGATGTGATGATAGATGCACCCTCAAGTGTAGCAAAAGAGCAACTTGATGAACTGGGCATATCGCTTAAACCGGGGGGAATCTAAATAATACTAAATGGGGCTTCAAAGATATTACTTTTGGAAATAGCTGAGATAGCATTAGCAATGGTAATTATTAATAATAGAATAATTAATAATGTTAAGAAAAAAAATGTTCTAAAATAAGTTTTTTACAAATAAATTAACTAAACTTGCAGTGGTAAACTTTTGGTTTGAAGACATACAATTACCTACTTTAACCATAAATGTTGAACAATGAAGACAATCGATTTGAGATATTTTATACATTAAATACATAAAACACGAGCTGAGCGCTGATAACTTATCAAATTATGGGCTTATTTTCTTTTACTCAGGAGTTAGCGATGGATCTCGGGACTGCTAATTCTGTTATTGTTAACAAAACAGGAAAAATACTTCTGGATGAACCTTCTATCGTAGCGTTAGATCGCAAAACCGATAAAATGATTGCTTTGGGTGAGAAAGCAAGACAAATGCATGGAAAAACACATGAAAATATTCGTACTGTCAGACCACTGAGAGATGGTGTTATTGCAGATTTCAATGCAGCTGAACAGATGATTCGCGGAATGATTAAAATTGCCAATAAAAATAAAGTTGGTTTATTTTCTCCTTCATTACGTGTAGTGATTTGTATTCCATCAGGTAGTACGGAGGTGGAAATTCGTGCCATCCGGGATTCTGCAGTAAATACCGGGGGACGCGATGTGTATATGATCTTCGAACCAATGGCTGCAGCATTAGGCATTGGCCTGGATGTAGAAGCACCCGAAGGAAATATGATTGTTGATATTGGTGGTGGTACCACAGAAATTGCTGTATTATCACTCGGAGGAATTGTTTCAAATAAGTCGATAAAAATAGCCGGAGATGATTTTACTGAAGATATCCAGGATTATATGAGTCGTCAGCATAATGTCAAAGTTGGCGATCGAACAGCCGAAGAGATAAAGATAAAGGTGGGTTCTGTGCTAACGGAACTGGATAATCCTCCGGAAGACTTTGTTGTTCACGGACCAAACAGAATGACTTCATTGCCCATGAGGATACCAGTTTCATATCAAGAAGTGGCACAATGTATCGAGAAATCGATCTCCAAAATCGATTCCGCTATCTTAAGTGCATTGGAATATACTCCACCGGAATTGTATGCTGATATTGTACGTAATGGCATTTACCTGACAGGCGGTGGTGCTATGTTGAGAGGTCTGGATAAAAGGATGTCGGATAAGATTGGTATTCAGTTCAGGGTGGTGGATGATCCCTTACATATGGTCGTAAAGGGAACTAGTATCGCCTTGCGGAATGTAAATAAATTTGCCTTCCTAATGCGATAAAATTGAATTAAAAACGGTAGTGTAAATTAAACTGTGTCAGGTTTTATTTTTTATAGTTAATTTGGCTTCTCATTTTAATGGGTAATGCCGAGACCTGAGTTTTAGTTGGTCAAAAACGGTTAGGGGTCGAACCCCTAATCGTTTTTAATGTTCAATGGTTCAAAGCTTCGCCATCGTTTTGTTGGTCACCAGCAAAACTAATTAAAAATATTGAATCACTGTTATTATCAAATAATTAATTGAATAATTTAAATCTTTCCGGAAAAAGAATTGCCAGTTGCTGTGCCGTCTGACCCCAGTTTTGCAGTGGCATTACCCATTTCTTCCGTATGTTGCGATAAGCCAGGTAGACAAGCTTTTCCAGTGCCGTATCGTTAGTAAAAACTCCTTTATTCTTGGTCACCTTGCGAATCTGGCGATGATATCCTTCAACTATGTTAGTAGTATAAATAAGCCGGCGGATAGAGTCGGTATACTGAAAATAAGCTGATAATTTATGCCAGTTGTCACGCCAGGATTTTATTACCAGGGGGTACTGCTCACCCCAGTTAAGTTCAAGATTATCTAACTCATCCTCTGCTGTCTCACGGTTTACGGCCTGATAAATCAGCTTCAGATCTTTTAGAAAAACCTTCTGATACTTGCTTGCAACATACTTAACTGAGTTACGTATCTGATGAACTATGCAACTTTGAACGATGGTTTCAGGAAAAACACTGTTAATGGCATCCGAGAAACCGTTAAGATTATCGGTGCTTGCAATTAAAATATCCTGTACCCCACGGGTTTGTAAATCTGTAAGAACAGACAGCCAAAAATTGGCACCCTCACTCTTGGAGATGTACATTCCCAGCAGATCTTTATGTCCGTTGCGATCAACACCAAGTACGTTGTAAATTGCACGGGTAGCAGGGCGATTCTTGTCATCCATCACTTTGTAATGAATAGCATCCATCCATACTATAGGGTAAACCGGATCAAGAGGACGAGTGCGCCAGGATTGGAGTTCAGGCAACACACGGTCAGTAATGGAGCTTATGGTGTCGGCTGAAACACGGTTACCAAGGTTCTCCTCCATCCAGTCGCTGATCTCTCGCGTACTGTTTCCCAGGGCGTATAAACCGATGATACGGTCAGCCACACCTTCTGCTAAAATACGTTCACGCTTTTTTATAAACTCAGGTTCAAACCGAGAGTCTCTGTCACGTGGAGTTTGAACTGTTACTTCACCAAGCGAGGTCTGGACCTGCTTGCGGTTGTAACCATTGCGGCGGTTACCGCTTGAGCGCTCTTCATCATCCATGTGAGCATCCATCTCACCTTCCAGGGCAGCATTAAGAAGGTTCTCCAATAATGGGGCAAATGCACCGTCTTTACCTAATAGAGGTTTGCCGGATTTTAGCTGTTCCAGTGCCTTGGCTTGAAAGGACTTGTAATCAAAATCTTCCATAATGTAAACTGTTTAGTAAAAGTAATAAATAATTATTTTTATTCTTTGACACAGTTTAAATTACAGTCTCTTAAAAACCAAGATTATCCGGTTGAAACAAGAAAATTAGCTTTTTATAATAGATGAGTAATGGTGTATATTCCTTACTCCCTATACTGTCAAATTACACCTTTTCATTTACCCTATTTTCGATAAGTGGGAGGATTGCGGACTTTTTATATTCGATGCAATATCCTTTACCTCTTCAATTTGACTAATTTTCAAATTGCCATTATAACGGCTTCCCATTTCAATTTCCAGGGCATCTGTCACAATATCGCCCTGAACGGTACCTGTAGATTTCAAGATGATTTCTTTACTTTTTATATTCCCCTTAATATGTCCGAAAAGTATAATGTAATCACTTTCCATATTTCCCTCTACGAAAGCTTTCTCTCCCAAGATGATACCTTGTTTTGATGAAATATTTCCTTCTACCTTTCCATCTATTCGGATAACGCTATCACCATTAAGGTCTCCTTTAAAAATTATGTCATTGCCGATAATTGTGTTTATTTGCATGGAGTCTAATTTAGAAACTCCTGCATCTCTTTTTTTTCTTTCTTCTTTAATCATTTTTCTTTTTTGTTTCAAAATCAAAATATATTTTCGGATTAATTGTCTTGTCTTTAATCCTGATTTCATAATGTAGATGTGGACCAGTACTTCTTCCGGTATTTCCTAACTGCCCAATTACTTGTCCGCTATTCACCGGCTGCCCTTCTTTTACATGAACTCGTTGAAGATGCGCGTAGATTGTCTGCAAATTTTCATTGTGATCTATAATTACGCATAGCCCAAACCCTCCTTTGGGGCCGGCAAAAGTAACCACACCTTTTCCGGTAGATTGGATGCTGTCTCCCAGTCTGCCTCTGAAATCTATACCCGAATGGAATTCCCTGCCAGCTCCTGTAAACGGATTTCGGCGGTAACCAAAATCCGAAGTTATAGCACCTTCATATGGTTTTCCTAAGGGCAAATTAATTAGTGTCTCCTCGAGGTTTTCGATCTGGGTTTGATAAAAGTTAGCAAACTCATTGATGTGGATAACATCAAAGTCAGAATCAACGCCACCTGCGTTCTCAATCTTTAACTGTTCCAGTCCTCTCTCATGAAGAAATGAATTGATGCGATAAATCCCCGAATCGATCGAAGAAAAAGCTAAAAGTGCTTTATTTACATCGATCTGACTTCGGATAAAATTAGCTCTCTCAAGTCTTTCTTGATATGATTGGCTGGTATTTTGATAAATCAGAAAACCTGAAATAATAAAAAAAACAACAACGAGCATTAATAATAGAAGTGAGTATTTTCGCCAATTCATAATTATATGAGTGGGAACTTGACAGACTTTACTTTCCTTTTCCTTTGAATTTACAATCAGTACTGAGGTTTTATGCTTCATTTCAATAAGTTATGAATTTAAAAGAAGAACTTTTGATGACAGGCTGGTATCAAAGCTTTGTTTCATCTTATCAAACATCACCGATACAGTGTTTTTTTCCAAATTAAAAAAGATTATCCGTATTGAACAGCCTCCTGAAGGGTCTTAGTTGTCCAAAAACGGACAGTTTGTACCGCAAAGATAAAAAAGAATTCCTTAAATGAGTTATGATAAATTAAATATTTGATGAAATTTATCTTATCTAACCTTTATGACATTCGAATTATAAAAAATATCCTTCTGTATATGTTTTATTAAATAGTCTATTCGCATCAGCTTCTGCATCGTCAACAAATTTCTCTGTCACCGGATCCCATTTTATCGGTCGCCCAAGATCATATGCTATATTGCCAAGGGTGCATACAACACAAGAACTGTGCCCGATTTCAACCGGTACTTGAGGTTCTGACCTGTTTTTAACCGACTTGATAAAATTTGCCAGATGAGGTATTTGAGTTTCATAAGCACCTCCTGTTTCTTCTCTCATCTCCGGTAAGAGACTGTCGTCTGAAGCAATATAATGTCCTCTTGAAACTTCTATCCATCCTTTATTCCCCCAGAATTTAACACCTTTAGTCATCTGATCGTTAAATGGTTCTTCAGTCATAATTACACCATTGGCATATTTATAAGTAAGGAATTTGGTGTTCCCGTATCCTGCCGGTATAATTTCGACAGGTCCGTTTCCATCCATACCTAGACCCCATTGGGCAATATCAAACATGTGTGCGCCCCAGTCGGTTGTGAATCCTCCTCCCAGTTCTTTATACCAGCGCCAGGCTCCCCAGATTTGCTCATTCTGTTCCGGATTGATAGTGATTACAGGATTGAGCTGTGAATTGTAATGTATATACTCCGACGGTCCTAACCAAAGTGGCCAGTTTAAATCTGTAGGTATTGGTTCTTCCGGAAGGTCGCATGGTGTAGGTGGGGCACCAACATAGGCATTTACTCGTTCTATGTTTCCAAGTCTTCCTTCCTGTACCATTCTTACTGCATATTGAAAGTTAATATCCGAGCGTTGCTGACTGCCTACAGCTAAAATAACCCCGTTGGCCCTTACTGCCTTCACAAGCTCTTGACCTTCTTTAATTGTAAATGTCAATGGTTTTTCAAGATAAACATCTTTCTTGGCATTACATGCCTGAATAGCAATAAAAGCATGCCAGTGATCGGGAGTTGCAATAACAACCGCATCTATATCATCGCGTGAAATTAAGTCTGTATAGTTTTCATAAACATCAACTATCACTTCATTAACATCATTTGCATAATACTCGTTTACACGTTTCAAAAAACGTTCTCTCTTAATACCATATACATCACAACCTGCAACTACTTTTACATCGGGCATACCAATATAACCATCCAAGAGATACATGGCCTGTTGTCCCAATCCAATGAACCCCAGTCGTATTAATTTATCGGGTGCAGCCTTTTTATTTTGCTTGCATGATGAGAGGAATTGAGGAAACACTGACAACCCTACTGCACCTATAGCAGTTTTTAATAAACTTTCTTCTTGATAATTGACTACTCATGACTTTAGATTTTATTATTTGAACTACATTTTAGATTTATTAAATGCAAATATATTACTTTTTATTATATGGTTTGATTTTTGACAAGAAATAATATTATAACATACTAGACAGGACATTCTAATTTACCTCTATCCAATACTTTTAGTTCTCTTTTATATAATGATAGCGGTTTTATTTGGCAACAAGAAATGCAGGTGCTAATGGACGAACTGGTTCAATAAATTCTATTTCAACAATATTACCGTCTTTGGTTATCATTTCTGTTCGCACAAGACCAGCTGTCGGAATATAAAGAGAGTGAATTATATCACCTTGTCGTACTACATATTGCCCCTTTTCAAATTCCAATACTTCTGAAACCGAACGTGTTAATATCTCGTCGATCTCATTTTTTGTGAGCCCGGTAGACAGTGGACAAATAGATAAATCCATATTAATTTACAGTACTGACCGACTAAAAAATGAAGAAAATATAGGGACTTAACCGAAGTCTCGTCCCTAAGTTGTAAATTTGGATTGTCAAAAACTAAATTTCCAACCATGGGCAAAGTTAGCGAAAATAAATTTG
>FZPS01000065.1_pt434 | contig 13399 bp, 6 predicted proteins | sample 1817821 | NCBI WGS metagenome assembly FZPS01 (sample SAMEA104158645, study PRJEB21678) | metagenome | place: Germany | collected 2015-04-21 | reverse complement strand
GGTGCTTGCGACCCTCGACGCCCTCTTCTCAGACGATGCGGTGACGGTCGATACCGCGAACCACAACGCCGCCCGGATCTGGAAGGTCTATGGGACCATGTCCCGGAAGGGCGATTCCACGCCGACGCGCCCCCACCGGCGGGCGAAGGTTCTCTCTATTCCACCGGAGATGGAGACCGTTCCCCGGGAGCGACTGCAGCACCTCGCCGGGCTCCTCCCGCGGGATGAGCCGGCGCCGCGGAGGAGGGGCGGCAGCATCGACCTCGCCTCCTGGCTCGCAGAGCACGGCATCGCTGTCCGGTCGACGAGGCCCTGGCAGGGCGGGACCCTCTACGTTCTTGCGGAGTGCCCGTTCTCGGGGGCGCACCGGGACGGGGCGTTTGCCATCCAGTTTGCGAACGGCGCCGTCTTCGCCGGCTGCCATCACGCAAGTTGCGGCGGAGGGGCGCAACGCTGGCCGGAACTCCGGGCGATGTATGAGAAGAAGCCGACCCGGAAGCAGGAGGAGAAGCCAACTCCTCCCCCCGCTCCCGCCGAGGATGAATACCGCGAACGGGCCTTAACGATCCTCCGTGACGGCGACCCGCTCACCTTCCTCCTTGATACCTTCAACAAGGAGCACGTCGGCGACCGGACCGTCGCGGAATGCCTCGTCATGTCGATCGCCTCGCAGTCGGTTGAGAACACAAACGGCCTCCACGTCTCGATATCCGGCAACTCCGGGAAGGGCAAGAGCCACGCCTGCACGACGATGCTCCAACAGGTCCCGGAGGAGTACCGCCTCGCAGGCACCGTCTCGGATAAGGCGCTCTACTACAACGAGAACATCCGCCCGGGGACAGTCTTCCTCTTCGACGACGTCTCGCTCTCCGACGACCTCCAGGAAGTCCTGAAGGCCGCGACCGCAAACTTCCGGACAGGCATCCAGCACCAGACGGTCACCCCGGACCGCAAACTCCAGGTATGCCGCATCCCGGAGCGGTGCGTCTGGTGGCTCGCGAAGGTCGAGGACGCCGGAGACGACCAGGTGGCGAACCGCATGCTCACGGTCTGGATCGACGACTCGGCCGAGCAGGACGAGCGGGTGCTTCAGCACATGAAAGAGCGTGAGGCCAGAGAGGACGGCGGCGACGGCGAGGATCCCGACCTCCCTGTCTGCCGGGCGGTCTGGAGGGTTCTCAAAGAGGAGCGCCTTCACGTCTCCATCCCGTACGCCCGGAGAGTGCATTTCGCCGCAACCACAAACCGCCGCAACCCGGGTATCCTCTTTGACCTGATCAAGGCCTCCGCCCTCCTCCACCGCTTCCAGAGGGAGGAGTACGATGGTGGCATCAGGGCAAACCGGGATGATTTTGCGGCAGCAGCCCGGATCTATGCGGCGATCAACGGCGAGGCCGGCGGGCAGGAGACGAAGATGACGAAGAACGAGGCCGCGGCGCTTGCGACGGTGGCCACGATGGGCTGGGAGCAGTTCACGATCAAGATGCTCCAGGAGGCGCTCGGGCTCTCCTACCACCAGACCTATCGCATCCTCCACGGTTACTCGAGCCGGGGCACGATCTACTCAGGCCTCCTGGAGAAGTGCCCGGCGGTCAGTTTCTTTGATACGATGGTCACCGAGGACGTGGAAGGATACGCGGTGCGGCGGCGGGAGCACCTCTTCTCCTTCAACCGCACCGTCTACCAGCACTGGGCTCACGGTGGCGGGGTCTGGCTGGATGAGGCCGGGGACCGGGACCGGGATGATGGTCCCGGCCCTTGCAACTCGCGATGCCCACCAGACCGGAGCGGGAGCACTGCAAGTTGCAACATTGCAGCAGGTTTACCGCAGGATTCCAGCACCGGGTGCAACGAACAAACGGCCGGGAGCGGCGCCGGATCTGCCAGTACTTGTACAGATAGAGAGACGCATCTCTCTCTTAGTACTAAAGTACAGCAGAATGCGCACACAGTCCCCGGCACCGGTTCTGGAGCGGGTGAGTGTGCGGGTGCATGCGAAACCCGGAATGCCGGAAACGATCTTGCGATATCGCTGACCAGGGGCGGAAACCCGAATCCCGGGCAGATAAATCATCCTTTGAGGAACAGCATCTGCTACAACGTGCTGAAAGTGGATGCAAAGGGAGGGGCGATGCTGCAAGAGCCGCTCCCGGGGGTGCTCGACCACCGGACGTTCGAACGGGTGAAGACGGAACTCGGCCGGTGTGATGTTTGTAAGACGGGGAAGGCGGTGTATCGGTCGCGGGAAGCACAGGCGAATATCTGCGATCAGTGTTACGCCCGGCTGGTGCGGGAGTGGAACGGGCGGGAGGGGGTGCGGTGAGGGGCTCCCTCTGACTCTTCACCAACTTCGTGCCAGTCTCCAAGACGCCAATCAGCACTGACGATAGGTGCAGCGGTAAACCTGGTCAAATATCCGGAGACCCCGACAGCCTCCGCTGCCTGGACGACACTCATGCCGGTATACCGCAACTGGATAAATACCTAGTGTGGGACGACTTCGGGCAATCCCTGGTGCTTGATCCGTTGCTTCAAGACAGACTGGGGAACGTGTCTAGCGATCGCGATCTGTTCACGCCCGGGCATGAAGGCATGGGGACTCAAGGTTCTAAAGCGTATTGTCACGAACTATAAATTGAGCAGAACCTTGTCGAACGCATTGTGGAGTAATAGAGGAAGTCAAGGTTATTAGAAATGCAGTTATGTCAGTATTTCGACGTAGTACGAAGCAGATATAGCCTATTCTCTTCATACCATTCACGATCCCGTGAATCCTTAAATAGGTACCAATCCAATTTGGAGTGAAGATGGGTTATATCCTCTGCGAGACCCCGATCCTTCTCTAATATGCAACTTAATTCATCGTTAAGCATCTTTATCTCATCACAAAGCACACCCACTATGGATATCGTATCATTATTCATCGGTGTGCATTCTAATGTGTATCGTATTTTGGAAATATCGACTACAATCATTTTAGTTCGATCTTTAATCAGTTCTCTCGCCACCGCATTTTCAATAACACTGCAGTTAGTGATGAAAAATTTATACCCGTACACATGAGTGCGACAAAAATTCACGCGGCGCATAATGCTTTGTTGAATCCTTTCCTTTACGCGTATCTTAACAAATCTCGGAACTAAATCAAAAAGCCTACCTTTCAATTGGTATAATTTGTCTTCGTATCGCTGAATCAGGGCATTGTGCATTCTATACGAAAATTGATATTCTTCAATCAAATCTTGCACAGAAATAAGCGGTTGGGCCTTTTTTCTCAAATCAGAAATTAACAAATCTCTAATTTGCTGTTCAAGATCTTTTTTTGCGCTGTTTATAGTTTCAATCCATTTCTTGTTGATGTTATGTTGATCGTTATAGTCCTCAAGTTGCTTTCTCCAATCGTCAATAGGTGGTCTATCTATTTCCGATATTTTGTTGCGCAGTGATATCTGCTCTATCGATCGCTGAACTAACTGCGGATACTTACCGGCTTTCGCGACGTTTGACAAGGCTTCTATTGCAGTGATGTCTCCGATCTCGCCAAGCGCGTTAATGACTAAACGTTGAGTACCGTGATCTTCGATATGTAATGCATTAATCAGTGGCTTGATCGCTCGGCGCTCGTTCGTTTCAACAATAGTCTTTATAGCTGCATTACGCTTGCGGAAGTCCGAATCGCTCAACGCCTTAGTTAATAATTCGAACGATACATCGTCCTTCAAGATCCCAACACCCCTTAAGTTTCTCAAAATAGACTATCGTTACGCCCTTCGGTAACCCCCACGCTCGTATCGTGCAATGCTGAGCAATTCAAATATACCGCCAATCGTTGTGAAGTTGCATGTGCCTTCTTTCATACATGGTTTCATATGTTCATTGAACCATGCTCTGCTGAACGAACCCCTTTCCATCAATTCACTGAAGGCCTGTTCCCATTCGGATACTGTAATTCCTTTCTGATATGGCTTATTGGGGTTTCGATGATTGGGTATGTAGTAGATCAGAGCGTCCTCACCACGACGCTTGCCCCAGCCTTTGATAGCGAAGTCGGACTTTGCATCCGGTTTTGGAATAAGCATACCGGGTTTTACCATTAGTTTTATCCGGCCTACGACCACGGATGTTCACCTCACTCTCTGTATGTCAATTAATCAGTCCATTTACACCCCGACATGTTGCTCAAACATGTTATGGAATTGCTTATCGATTTTGCTTCATTGCGGGAGCGCTGAATTAACGAATGGGTTATATAACCGAAGATATACTTAAAGGTATTTAAGGAGCGCGCGTCCGTGGAACCTGAAGCCGAAGCACGACTGGGATCAATAGGCTGCTTCAAACTGCGGGATGGGTTATACAGGATAACAAGGATCTAGATCTCGGCGCATCGTTGGGTGTAGCAATCCGTGAATTCTCATTGGATATGGGTAAAGCCGATTATCTCCTCTTTGGCGATCGTAAGGCTGTTGGCGCGATTGAAGCAAGGCGTACAGGGGTATTTTGAGCACGAGTACTTTCTCTGTGGAAAACCGCAGAAAAAAGAGTTCCGGGCATTCGCCGTCCACCATGTCCTGAACAACCCAGACCCGAGGTGCTTGGAACAACCGTGGCCCCTCGTGCCCCTCTGCCACAAATGCCACGGCCGGACGTGACGGAAAAACGAGCGCGAGAAATGGGAAAAGACCCTCTATGAGAGACTTGAAGAGGAGTACGGCCTACAGTGCTATAACGAACACCCGCGACATATGCTCAGAGACGAGAACGAGCGACGGCGTGGCATTGCTCTGTCCCAAGCGCCCCGACACGGGGGGCTGCCTCACCTGGTGCGTCCCTCCAGATCGCCTCGCCACCCCTTGTACCTAGCAGTGAAATTCCATATCCATATTAAATACCATTCTATTTTTACCAATCTATTTTTCCGCCCCTCAAAAGATAAAACACTTATTGGAATACGTTCTTATCAACTTCTTAAATGGACATCTCATCCAATAATTTAGATAATGTTGAGAAGGATCCTGAAATGGACCTCTCCTCTCAATATCATGATACAAGCCCTTACCACGCCAGAAACATGGTCGGGGCCCTCTTGCCAGAATCGGAAAAGGTCTTCGGGTGTCTGGACTCCGGGCTCTCCCTTGAAGAGATCCATGAGATGGCGCTCCATGGCACCCTCTTCACGCAAAGGGCCCTCCTGAGCAGGAAGAGGTTCTGGTCCATGCTCCAGAGCCGGTATTTCAAACTCCCAGCTTGGGCCCTCGATGAACTGGTCGAGGCGTATCGGTGTGGCCCTCACAGCCGGGAGTTCATATCGCTTCTGTATGTGCATTATGCGCTCAGCGATCGTTTTACCTTCGATTTCATAACCCGGGATCTCTGGAAGAAATGGTCCCTCCAGCAGGTCTGGGTGTCAAGTGATGATATTCTTAAAATTCTCGACGACCATGCCGAGTCTGAACCTCAGATCAAGACCTGGACGGAAGCAACACGGGTTAAACTTGCTGGCATTATCCTCTCCTCCCTGAGAGATTTCGGTGTGCTTGAGGGAAAAATGAAGAAGAAACTGGTTAAGCCAGTCTTGCCCCTGAATGCCGTCGAGCATATTCTCCACATCCTTACGGCTGAGGGTGTGAGAGGAAGTGATGTGCTGTCTGATCCGACCTGGCGCCTGTTTTTCTGCACCGAGGATGAGGTCGCCCATCACCTTCAGCATCTTGCCCTGAAACGGATCATCCATTTTGAGAGGGCTGGAAGGACTGTCGTCTTACAGACTCCTGAAGAGTGGAGCGAACAACCATGACGCAGGATGACTGGAAATGGAAAATCGGGGAGGCAATTACCCGTATCCAGACGCGGTACGATTTCATCGGGAGGAAGACCGGTGTTCCCTTTCTCGCTGTTGTCTATCCTTTCTTTGCAGAGATGGCAGTCCTCAGGGAGTGGCATACACAGACACGGGCGTTGCAGCCTGATATCGATGTGAAAGCCATCGACGTGCTTGCTGTTACTCAGTCCGTCCTCTCCGATCTCGGCGAGGACAATGTTGTTGAATCTCTGAATGACGAGGAGTGGGGAACCAGCGCACGGGAGGACCTGAACCGCCTGTGGGTGAGCGCAATTGCCGATGAAGTCCGCCTCAAGATGATGGAAGAGAGTCCTGGAAAGCCAGTTTTGAGTATTGAACATATTTCAGCTCTGTATCCTGCATCCGGCCCATGGGATGTCATGCAGAGGCTGTGGAATGATGCAGAGTTGTCTCTTGATTGTCCGGTTATCGTCCTCATTCCGGGGACGCTTACCGGCGCGAGACATTACCGCTTCCTCGACAAGAGGGACGAGTTCATGTACCGGGGAGACCTGTTATGATAATTGCTGATCTATTCGAAACACGCGTCGAAGATAAAATAGAGCCTGTTATCAAAGTGGCCGAGCGTGAGGATGAGCATAAACTTGCCGTTGAGATCGGCAGTTATGTCGTCACGCCAATGATCGAGAAGTTTCTGGACGATTTTCTTGAGCACTATACAGATACGTTTCTGACCAAGACTACTGAGATTGGAATCTGGATTTCCGGGTATTTTGGTTCGGGTAAGTCCCATCTTGCAAAGATCATGGCGCTGCTCGCTGAGAACAGGACCATTGAGAATGTTCCGGCATGTGAGCGTTTTGAATCGCGCCTGCCTCCCGATGGGCTCCGGACCGCCTCGATCCTGAGGAGCCTGAGGAGGATGGACCAGTGCGAGACCTCGGTGCTGGCGTTCAATCTCAATACTCTCTCTGCAAGCAAGACGCGAGAACTTCCCGAACTTCTCCTCTCACAGTACTATCTCTCCCGTGGGTACTGCAACAACCTCACCTATGCCCGGGTGATCGAGGCCGAACTCGACAGGCAGGGGAAGATCGATGAGTTGCACGCGGCATTTGAACGCCTGTCCCATAAGAAGTGGGCCGATATCCGGGACAACCCGACCTTTTTCAGGAAACATCTCTTTGCCGCCGCGAGCGAAGTCGCCCCTGAGATCTTTCCGACTCCGGATGATGTGAAGGAGGCGCTGAGCGAGGCGGAGAGAGGTACTCTCATCAATGTATCCACCCTTGTTGATACCGTCCTTGATGACCTGAAGCGCCTGGAGAAAGAGAGAGGGAAGCCGCAAAGGTTCATGTGGGTGATGGATGAGACCGGCCAGTGGATCGAGAATAATAGCGGCCGTCTCTCGCGCCTGCAGGCATTTGTCGAGGAGGCGGCACTGAAGGGGCAGGGCAGGATCTGGGTCGCTGTCACGACACATGGGGACATGGGGGCGATTTACAAGGAGGCCCGTGCCCTTGACGGCGATATGAAAAAGATCGAGGGGCGGTTCAGGTTCAAGCCGGCTCTCACAACCGAAAATATCGAGCAGGTCCTTGAGAACCGGTTGCTCAGGAAGCGGACTGAAGGCAGGCAGGTTCTGCAGGACCTCTATGAGAGGTGTGGCAGCGGAAGCCTGAAGGGTATCGGCGAACTCGCCAACACGCTCCAGGTGCTGCCTGACTGTTCAGAGGATGCTTTTGTCACGTATTATCCGTTCCTGCCCTACCAGGTGCACCTGATCCCCGATATCGTGAAGTCGCTCCGTTCACGGGGCGGACGCGGCGAGCAGATGAGCGGGTCCACCAGGACGCTTCTGGCGATCACCCAGGATATCCTCCGTGCGGGCCGGGTCAGGTACCTGAAGATGGAGCCGGGTGTGCTCGTCCGTTTTGACGAGATCTATCATAATCTATCAGGAGAGGGCGAGGTCAGCCCAGATGTGCGGACTGATATTTCACGGATCCCCCAGGTGGTGCCTGATGCAACTGAGTTCACGGCGTCGGTAGCGGAGGTGCTTTTCCTTATCAGAGAACTGGAGTATATCCCGAGGACGATCGATAATGTCGCCCGCCTGACGATTCAGGACGTGGATGATGACCTCTCCAATGCGATTGAGCGTGTCAGGCCTGAACTTGAGCGGCTGATGAAGGCCAAGCTTGTCGCCAGGATCGGGGAGGAGTATGAGTTCCTGACCGGGGAGCGCCGGACATTCGAGGACGAGGTGTCTACGGTCGAGGTCCAGATGATACAGGAGGATCGCGAGGATCAGTTTGGCCGTTCATTTATCAGCGAATCAAACTGGCGGAAGTGGCTCGGGTCCAACGCGGTGAGTTTCAAGGGTCAGGAGTTCTCGTTTACCCTAGAGGTTGATCATAAGAAGGTCGGCGGGACGTCGGGCGCGGTAACGTTGAAGATGATCACCCCTCTGGAGCGGGTGAAGGGTGTGACTGTTCAGGATCTGCAGTCTGACAGTCTCCATTCTGATGAGCAGAACACGATCTTTTTCCTTTCCGGGCGTGTGCCTGAGTTTGAGCAGGACCTGACCCGGTACGTCGCAATGAAGGATGTGATCGGCCGGTGGAAGCAGGACCCCCATAAATCAGAAGACGCCCGGAAACTGGCCTTGGAACGGGACAGTATCGATCTCCCAAAGTTACAGAAGAAGGTTATCGATGGATTGAAGGCTGGGATCCGGTCGGGCACGGTGGTCTTCAGGGGTGCCTCCAGAATCCTGGACCTACCTCCCAGCCAGAATGCCGGGGAGGGCCTGCTCTCGGTGATGGCCGAGTTCTGGCCGAAGATCTATACCAATTTTGACCGGATGCCAGTGCGGATATCCAATGACCAGCAGGCGATCCGGGATGTGCTTGCTGGGAAAACGAGCGTTTCGGCGGATGTGAAGGCGCTTGCACTCTATGATCAGACCGGGACGCTCAACCCGCAGAGCCCGCTGATCGATGCGATCAGGATGTACCTTGCAAACGAGCAGACTGGGGGGCGCAGGGCGTTCGGGAAGGAGATGCTGGACTCCTTTGAAGCGCCGCCTTACGGCTGGGATCCCAATGCTATCCGTGTGGGCGTTGCGGCGATGGTCAGGGCTGGCAGCGTGAAGGTGGTCCTGAACAAGAAGGTGTACACGAACCCTGATGACCAGGATCTCCAGGATGCACTGCGGGTTTCGTCACAGTTCAAGCGGGCCGAGCTTGAGCTGGAGGAGACGACGATCCCGCCGGAGACGCTCACCGAGGTCAGGGCTGTGCTGATCAACCTTGCAAAGACCCGCCGGATCGAGGAGACACCGGCGGCCCTCGGTGAGGCGGCAGGGTCTCTTGCAGATTCGCTGCTGGAGAAGGTGAATCGTGTCGAGCTCTGGGCGCGTGGGTCGGGGATGCCCCTCTCTGCTGCGTTTACCGGGGGGGAGGAGGTGTGGACAGCGCTCTCTGCGACGACGAACCCCGTGCACCGGGTTCGCGCGATCGAGCAGAACCGGGAGACCCTGGAGAGTGGCCATGCTGCGATCTGCGAGTATGCCATCTTCGTGGAGCAGAACAGCGATGCATTCACCGGCCTCAGGGCACTGAAGGGGCAGCTGGAGGCGATTGCCTATCAGACGGAGGAGACGAGCGGTATCAGAGAACTGATCTCGGCCTGGAACGCTGCCATGCGGGATGCGTCGTTCACCGACCCGAAGACCTGGAGACGCCTGCTCGCCACCCAGAAAAAGGCTGAACTGGAGGTGAAGGAGCTGGTGGCCGGCTGGAAGGAGTCGGCCCGGGAGGTCCTGAAGGAGGGCCTGGCCGCCCTGCCGATGAAACTGGCGGAGAGGCAGCTTGACGCCGGGCTTGCAGAGAGGTGGGGGTTGCCTCTGAACCAGGTGCTGTCTGATATCGATTCAGTCACGATTCCGGCGCAGGTGGCGAACCTCCCTTCGCGTGCGCAGGCGGCGGTGGTGGAGCTGCAGAGGAAGATCGATGCCGAGGTCGCCAGGATCGAGCGGGAGAAGACGGTAGAGAGAGGAGGGGTGTATGAGCGCCAGAAGGTGCGCCTCTCCCTAAAGTCTCTGGTATCGGGCAAGTGCGTCAGGAGCATTGCCGAGTGGGAGAAACTCGGGGCAGATATCGACACCCGTGTGCGGGCAAAGATAAACGACGGGTTTGACGTGGAGTTTGAGTAACTATGGAAGCAGAGCAGAAGAAGATCCTCAAGCCCCTCTGTCTGACAGTGAGGCACCTGCTGGAGGGGAGGTACGACGAGCACGGGAACTGGCATGGCGGCGATCTCGAAGAGCGGATGAACGCACTCGGGGTCTGGTGGGACCGGGAGCCGATCCTGGCCGATAAGGTGCCGTTCCGATCTCCTGAGGACAGGCACGCCCGCGAGGTGATCGACGCCTACCTTGCCCTGCGGGAGGATGCGGGGATCTCGCGGAGGGATGCGATCGAGGAGTTTGTCCGTGAGACGGCGTACACCTGGGCGAACCGCCTGCTGGTGCTCAGGTGCATGGAGGCCCGTGATCTCATCGATGGTGTTGTCGCCACGAAGGAGGTCTATGGCGGGCGGTCGCTTGCCCACCACAGGCTGGTGCAGCGCTACCCTGAACTCTGCACTGGTGAGGATGGCGGGCTCTTTGCGATGCTTGAGGAGGCGTTCTCGTTCCACGCGAAGCACCTGCCTCTGGTCTTCGACCCAAAGGCGGCCGGGATTGCGCTACGGCCGTCGGTTGCGGCGCTGAAGCGGTGCATCGCTCTTCTCTCCGGGACTGAGGCGGTGAACGGCAACGGCCTGGCGACGGACGAGGTCTTTGCCGCACCCGACGCCCTCGGCTGGGCCTACCAGTACTGGAATACGGAGGAGAAGGACCGGGTCTTCGAGAAGGTCAGGACGAAGAAAGCGAAGATCGCGGGTGCCGATATCATCCCGGCAACCCAACTCTACACCGAGCCCTATATGGTGAAGTTCCTCGTCCAGAACTCGCTTGGCGCCACCTGGATGGGGATGTACCCGGACTCGGACCTCTCCGAAGGCTGGGAGTACTATGTGAAGGACGCCGACCGGGCGCCGGTGCGGCGGAAGAATGTGGAGAATATCACCTTCCTCGACCCGGCCTGCGGATCGGGGCACTTCCTGATCGAGGCCTTCGATCTCTTCTACCAGATGTACGAGGCCGAGGGGAAGTATACCGACCCGGAGACGATCTGCAAGAAGATCCTCACCCGCAACCTCTACGGGATCGATATCGACGAGAGGGCGGTGCAGATCGCCCGTGCCGCTCTCTGGATGAAGGCGGCCGAGAGGGTCTTCGACTTCTCGGGCACGCCCAAAAACATCATCGCGACCAACATCCGCCTGCCAAAAGGAAAGGACCACCTCAAGGCCTTCCTCGCCAAGCACCCGGAGGACGCCCCCCTCCAGCCGGCGCTCGAGACGATCTTCGAAGGCCTCGCCCACGCCGACGAGCTGGGATCGCTCCTCCAGATCGAGGAGCCGGTGGAGCGGGAACTTCGCCACCTCCGGGAACGCCTCAGCGGCCAGACGACGCTTTCTACCGGCGGGCTCACCGGTCAGACCAGCTTCGCAGGAAAGATGACCGACGAGGACTGGGAGGCGTGGAAGGACGGTGTCATCGAGCGGCTTGCCGACCACTTCACCGCCGAGGCAGAGGCAGCGGATCTCGTGAACGCCTTCTTCTCGCAGAACGCAGGGAAGGGAGTGCGGTTGTTTGAGTTGCTATCGAAGCGGTATGACGTGGTGGCGGCGAATCCCCCATACATGGGATCGGGAAATATGAATGAGATTGGAAAAAATTATATTGGGCACTATTACCCGCAAGGAAAAAGAGATATTTACGCAGCATTTATTTTGAGAATTTTAACATTATGTAAAATATATGGTAAAATCTCGATGGTTACCCCCCACTCGTGGATGTTTCTACAATCATATAACTCCCTCAGAGCCAGTACTAAAGAAACATTTCATGGACTATTATTAGACACATCAATTGAAGCAATCGCTCACCTTGGAGCAAATGCTTTTCATGCAGGTCCAAAAGGGTTTGATTATGGAATCACCATGTTTGTTTTAGCAATGGGAAAACCAAGAAATGACTTTAATACAACAATATTTAGGTTAACTGGCTTAGATAGCCCGAAGAAAAAAGACAAATTTTTAAACAAAGTTACAGTGCAGAATTTGTGTAACTCATTTAGGCTAAAACAACAGTTATTTACTGAATTGCCTAATTGTTCGATGTCTTATTGGTTGACACCCAATATGTTTGAAATAATCAAAAAAGAACCAATGGGGAGAGGGAATAATGGATGGTTTGAAATTAGAGATGGTATGAACACTGGAGATAATTCAAGATTTGTTCGATATTTTTGGGAAATTGAATTCCCTACAAACTCGATATGGCGCCCATTATCTAAAGGAGGGGGTTATAAAAAATGGTATGGCAACAATTATTATCTAGTGAAATGGGGGCAAGTCGGAGAATACATCCAAAATGCAAACTTGAACGGTACACGGTTACAAAACGTACAATTTTATTTTAAAGAGTTACTATGTTACTCAAGAGTGGCTGGTGGAGCATTAGGTGCTCGTATTTTATCCAAGTCCGCATTTGATGGTACGGGTCTAGCAATCGTACCTAGCAGCTCAATTAGTAAATACATACTATTGGGTACATTAAATTCAAGAATATCATCGTATCTATCTAGATTATTTAGTCAGAGCGTAGAATTTAGAGGGGGATATGTCGAAAAATTACCAAAACATGCCCAAAATAACCCGGGTTTAGAAAGTACTACAATCAATACGTTAAATTTAAAAATACAATATACAAATCATTCAATAATCGAGTGCTCATTTGATATTGAAAGATACTTAGATAATAACACTCTCTTATCCTCATTAATCAGCACACATACTTGCTGTTCGTTACTATGTACTTTTGAAGGGGTTGTTGAAAAAACTGTATATGAATTATACGGTTTATCTGAGGTTGACATATTATCCATTTTCTCCGAAACCGGCACCCCCGCCGGCTGGCACCCCCTCATCGCCACCTACGACGCCATTCCCCCGCTTCCGGACGGCCTCCCCGAGATCCCACCTGAAGTCCTCGACTATCTCGCCGATCACGAGCGCCGGAGCCTCTCCCCCGACGACCTCGCCACCCTGAAGGCGAACCTCCGCACCCTTTACGAGGCCGGGCCGGGGGCGAAGGTCGAGATCGAGGATGACAGCACCTCGGGCGACGGCGAGGAGGCTGTCGCCGGCGCCTACATCCCGATCCCCGCCGAGACCTTCCTCGAAGAGCTCTCCCAGAAGTTGCAGGTCCACCCGATCTCCATCTACTGGCTCCTGAAGGAGGGGATCGAGGAGGAGGGCTGGCGGTGCATCCCTGAGGAGCGACGGATCACCACTGACCGCTTCACCGTCATGATCCTCCGGATGCTCGGCCACCGGTGGCCGAAGCAGATCGAGGCCGGCGAGCCGGTGCCAGACTGGGCCGATGCCGACGGGATCATCCCGCTCACCTCCGGCTCAGGG
>FZPS01000099.1_pt165 | contig 13400 bp, 7 predicted proteins | sample 1817821 | NCBI WGS metagenome assembly FZPS01 (sample SAMEA104158645, study PRJEB21678) | metagenome | place: Germany | collected 2015-04-21 | reverse complement strand
GGTTCCCCCAGGCTTGCTCTTCGATATACTGGGTCAACTTTGCCAGGATATAACGCATGCGATATTTTTGAATTTTCGACTGCGTCAAGTTCAGAAAAGCAAAATCAAAGTTATTCGATCTAGACATTAGTTCTGGTTTAAAGTATTTATCCACAAAAGAATCTAGATCGCTGGAGGACTTAACCATTCTTAACTCCCTGGCCCAACGGGTAAAATTGCGTTCAAATACTTTGCCCTGTTCACGAGTTATAAAGTAGCAAAACAGAAGATTCTCAATGTGTTTGCATAACTGTGAAAATATTTCGGATGGCAAATGTTGCCCTGCCAGGAGCAAGATAAAATGTTGTCGTGTAGCACCGCTAAGAAAAACAATATTGCTTAAATATCTGTTCGGCACACCGGAAACATCCTTGGCCTGCAGAAAGTTCGCATAGGCTCCGCTTCTTTCAACTAAAAGATCAACAAAAGCTAACGGATTATCATTTATGCCGCACAGATCCGCGTTCTTTTGGAACCATCCATAAATCTCATCTTCCCTAAGCCCTTTCTGGGTGTCAATATCATAATGTGACATGATGAAATACCGCAGAAAGCGCATCGGTTTCTCACCGCAACTATCCAAAATGTCTATCAGGTTTTTCCATTTATCCTTTAACTTTTGATACTGCCCACCAGGTGTCTTCATAAACAGTAAATTTTTAAGCAAGTCCATGGCATTTAGACCGACGCCGCGATCGTTTATGGTTTCAAAAACTTTTAATGCATGGGCCAAGTCGGGGGTAATAATACGTATCATTTTTACACGCAGGGTAAAAGCGGCGAGAAATGACTTGATTTTTTGAGGGTTATTTTCTAAAGCAGTGGCCATAAATGCATGAATAGACTGGTAAGCATTTATAATATTCTCCACTGATTTTGTGGTTGCATCAATGTCTTTAACTTTCACTTCTCCAGCAACAATTTTCTCTAATACACCGGCACTGTCTTCATACTGAAGGGTTAACCGATATCTATGAACATCCTCCCCCGTTCTAGGATCCATGCTGGCAGCAGAAATTTTGTTTTTTAAAGCATCTGGCGGCTGCTGTTCCAGTTCGATAAGAATATCCCGGATTACACAAAACACCAGGAATATGGTGGTCATCCGCTGCTGGCCATCGATTAACTTATAAGTGCCGTCTTCACCGCGGCATACAACAATACTGCCCAGAAAGTACTCCGGGCCTCCAACCAAATTTCCTGCTTCATCGTAGAATTCATCGTAGATATCCTCTAGCAGCTTTTGAATATTAGCCTCTTGCCAAACATATTCACGCTGGAAGTCAGGCACGGAATAAAAATCATTAAAAATGTCTGTAATACTCAAATCGCTGGAGTCAATCTTAAGGGATACACTCATATTTCCACCTCACCTTATCGTTCTAACCGATAACACACTCTAGAATAAGAATAATGATCAAAAGGTTTGACTTTACCAAGCATTTATGATCAGCGAAATAGTCTTTTATCAATTTCTGGTGGTAATTTCATGGTGTCGTTAGATTTATTTTTTCTGTATTCTCTTGATCGCATAACATCCAGATCCCACGACTTGCCATAACGATCATGAAGTAGTTCCATGAGTAAATCCTCGGCTTCATATCCATCATCTGTATTCTGATATACTACAGCTGTTAAAATAGCTCTTACTATTAACGGCTCTTCAGAAAGTTTTCTAACTTCTTCATACCAATAGCTGGTCCATTCTCTTTTGTATATTTCTACTAATATTTCTTCCAAGCTTAGATTTTCGCAATCTGGTGCGACAAAGGGCAAAACCAATTGCCCTAACTTGTCAGGATACTGGTAACGATAATATGCAGCAATTTTATCATGAGCTTCCTGCAACACCCGATGATCAAACTTCTCCTTTTTTCTAATCTTCTTTGATAATTCAGTATCAACCCCGGTGTAGGCAACAGCCTGAAGGTAAATACCCTTTGGATAACTATAAAGAAAATGGAGCACGTTCCAATAAACATCATGCTGCACCCATTGTAAAGTTTCGTTGTTATCACCAACAAAACGATCACAAACAAGCATATTCCATCCCTCAAATTTTCCTCGGTTTTGTTAGCCTCTTTACTTTTCCAAATAAACCAAGCAGATTATTGCAAAGAACCTAATTTATTCGTCTTCAAAGCCATGTGTTGTGAATTTGAGGGTGCGGCTGTTTTCGGTGACGGTTCTTACTACATCTTCGGGGACGCCACTTTCGACTTCTGCTTCTATTTCCAGGGTAACTTTAACTTTAGCGCCGACAAGTCCACTCAGGTGTGCGATAACCTCTTCCGCTATTTTAGCGGCATCACGGCCGACACGGGTTGAGTCGAGTTCAACACTGCCGTAAAAGCGCTTTGGCCGGGGCGGCACAGGCGGCGCAACAGTTACCCCTCCGGGGGGAACTGTGTTCACATTTTCTCCATCCTGGCCGTTTTCTGTTTCTTCACTGCCATCTGGCGGCTTAGGCTTCTCTTCCGCTTCAAGCTGCCTCTGGGCAACTTCGGGCTTAACCAGAAGGCCCTGGGTCTCGCTGTCATAAACAATATTCACCCGCTCTCCGCCACGGAGCCCGCGATAGCGGCCGGCGGTTTCATCATAAAAATCAGCATAAGCAAATGCATCCAGCCTCCAGCTAGGCGAGGAGAGGCCATCGCGGATGGCGTCTAATAAAACAGAGGGCTCTTTGAGCCGGGGGAGGTAGAGATAACGTGAATAATCCTCAATGAGTTGTCTAATGGCCACGTGATCACCGCGCCAGAGGGGAACCCGATCCATATCCATACGCAGGCTGGTCGAGGCAAAGACTGTCACCAATAACTCAGCGCTGCGCAACTTTTTACTGGCGCGTTCGGCAATGGGCTCCTGACCCATAAGTCTGAACTCTCGCCATTCAACCTCTGCCTGTGGATTAGCCTGGAAAGGAACTAACAGCCACTGATAGGTCTCCGGCAACCTGGCATCGACAGCGCTCTCTGCAGAAGCTTTCTGGGATTCTGCTTGTTTTACCTGGAATGGTGAAAGATCAAGCTCCTCCCGTTCACTAAGAATGGATTCCCAGGCCAGGTAATAGCGCACCGCATCGCAAAGATCCGGCAGGCGCGCCTTGTCTGCGGCAAAGTAAACGAGGGTATTCCGGTAAATGCGAGGAGTGTTGCCGCGTGTTTCAAGGATCTCTTTTGCCTTGACTATGGCATCGCTTTCCTTACCCTTGCTGTGAGGAAAATCGATGCCGAGAACTACCAGCCTGGCATCTTGATCGTCGGGAACATCCTGTCCAGAATGCGGCAGCGGGTGAATACGATTAAAATCTCCGGTTTTGTCCAAGTCAATTCTCAAGCGCCGATTGATCTCTTCTTCCACCTTTTCCGGTTCGCGCCTTAGCTGCTCAGCCCTATCTTCAGCCAGCTTGGTCACTGTAGGTTGGGTGGAATACCAGTAACGATTGCCATCTTCATATAAATAGGTTGCCGCAGCGGACAGCCTTCTTAACGCATCCCCAAAAACAGTGGTGGATTCGCCGGGCATAACACAGCCGAGCTTCACCCGGCGATCTTCCAGGCCGCGGTTGGCGGCCGTGGTAATCGGAGCCGAACCCAGATAAACTGTCCGGGCTACCCTGCGGCATGCAGAGTACCTACCTAAAGTTGGGATTTGCCCGTCAATATGCAACGGCAACGAGTTGGGACCGTCAACGTCCTTGGCAATTACCGGAACCCAGTTGTCTGACAAATAACGCGTTAATTCAGCTTCCACACGGGGGTCGTCAATAGGAATATTGCATGGCATGATAAGCGGGTTCCGATCTTCTTTCATCCAGAGGCTGTGAATCACCGCAGCCATCAGGCGCAGTACACCGCGGGTACGCTGAAATTTCAACAATGTCGACCAGTCGGTATAGAGGCGGTCGAAAACCTCCGGGTGAATGGGGTAAGCCGCCTTTAGACGTCTCTCGTAATCAGCTTCACGGCATTCGGGCGGGAATTCCTGGTGCTGGGTCCGGTAAAGATCGGCAAAAGCCCGCGCCACCGTGTCCCGGGCTACGAATTGCTCATTATCAACCAGGGGTTCAAAAAGGCGGCGTCGAACAATTTCAAAGCTCTCCTCTGCACTGGCCGGCCTCCAGGAAGAATCGACGCGCCCGATGACATTCTGCAGCCGGTTAAGAGCTTCGCGGCCGCGCTGGCCTCCTACCTCTGCATCATCTGTCTGGGCGTGGGGTGAAGTAATCCATTCAGAGGCCGGTAAACTGATCACCAAAAGACAATTCTGAGCCAGCTTGGCCGATTCGGTAAGAACCTGGGCAAAAGTAAACTGGGTTTCAAAACTTCCTGCGGGCAAGATATTCCGGTCATGCAACTGCCTGGCGTAAGCGACCCATTCGTCGATCAGGATCAAGCATGGCCCGTACTCATTAAAGAGTATCCGCAGCACGTCGCCGGGGCTGGTACCATTTTCATCGTCAGCCCGCAGCCGCTCATAAGCTTCCCTGCCGCCAAGTTGCCAGGCAAGTTCTCCCCAGAGCGTGCGAACAACCGTGCCGTCCGGTTTAACAGAAGGATTCGCCGGTGATATTTTGTTGCCAACAAGAACCACGCGGCGAACAGCCGGGATTTTGGTTATACCGGTCTCTTTCATAATGCCGTCTATGCCGGCCAGATCTGAAGGCGGTGTACCCGAAAAAAGATGATACAAAGCCAGCATGGAATGGGTCTTGCCGCCGCCAAAATTAGTCTGCAGCTGGACCACCGGGTCACCGCCCGAACCGGATAAACGCAGCAGGGCCCCCGCCAGCAGGCGTCTCAAGCTGTCGGTAAGATAGGTGCGCCTATAAAATTCAACAGGTTCCCGGTACTCATCGGTGCCTTCTCCCTGGTGCACCTGCCAGAGGTCTGCCGCAAATTCGGCCTGCTGATAATGGCCGCCGGCTACATCGCTGTGGGGGGTAATTACTTCCCGCCAGGGTTTCAGGTTGCCCGCAACCTGGCTTGCAATAGCTGTACCGGCTTTCTTTCGCTTCTCGTTACGCACCTGCTCGTCGAAACGGACACGCAAAAGTTCCATCTTCATTTTCTCCAGGACTGCCGCCTCTTCCGCAGAAATAGCAGTAAGCAGCCGGGCGGCAGAATCAAGAGCCCGGTAAGCATCATCGCTGGAGAATGGCTCTTGATGAGCCCACTTGTTGCGCACTTCTCTTAATTCACTGACCAGGCTGCGCTCGGTATGACCCAGGATCAAACGGAAAACCTCGTTCCACTGCTCCCACATAATCCGCAGAATAGCAGCAACATCCAGATGCGGCTGATCTTCATCTTCGGACCAAGAGAGTTCATGCTTCCAGTTCTCCACAACCTTGGTAATCCAGTATTTGCCATAACGGGTTTCCAGTTCCCGCTCAAGGAAGGGGCGCAGCCCCTCTTTCAACAACTCCAGCGCTTTACCGACACGTTCGTAATTTGTGATCGCCATCGCAGTTTACTCCTCACCGAATATAGTTTGTTGCGTTTCCCGGGAGCGCTCCCTGGCCAGGCGCTCAATTTCCGGCCAGCTCTGCACCAGGCTGTTATAGGCCAGCGCTTCATGGGCCCATTTTTTACGCTCGCAGATGGTATAAAGGCGATAGGCCAGTTCACGGACAGGATCGGCCCGGCTGCCCAGCAAGGCCAGTAAACCCGCAGCAGCCTCTTCACCCTTTTCCAGAGCCCGGATAAGATGGTGGACCATCTCCCAAACAGTCAAACGAGGATCCTCCAGCGGGTTCCACTTTTCGGGAAGCTCTTCTGGTCGGAAAAGGCGCACCGTCCCCTTCCTGGAGAGCAGAACACCGGCATCTGCCAGGCCCAAAATACTGGTATTCTTGGCCTTGGAGAGGGTTTCGGCAATACCAAACTCCCCTTCTTCAAAGCCAAACTGCTCAAACCAGGCCACCGCCCAGCGTGTATCGGCATCGAAGTCCCCTTCCTGCTCGGCCAGGACTTCGTCAAGGGTCTCATTGATCAGGGCGAGGGCTTCCCGCACGCTCAGCGGATTGCCCCGGACATCAATCACCTTTGCATAGCGAGTGTATATGGCCATCCCAGGTCCGATCGCCGCCTGCGCCAGGTCAACAGGGGCGATATTGCTGCGCTGCAAGTATTCTAATGACACTGGCAGCTCATTTTTTAGCGCACTTACAAACTCGCGGCGGGTGGCCACAGGTGCATCACCTGTCCGTGGACGGCAGACAAGGACGATGCTGGAGGCAAGGGCACTGACGTTTTTCTTGAGATTCCCTGTATATTCCGTCCTTATCGGCCAGGTTCCTGTTATGGCAAACCCGGCACGAATTACTGCTTCAAGAAAGGTTTCCCAGCCAGTGCTGGCAGTTCCCTCTTGATCCTTTGTTTCGGACTGTTTAAAAGCGTAGTATATGGTCACGGGAAAAGCAGGGTGAGTCTTTCCCGCAAGTTGGCGCATCGCCATGATCATGCCATTAAGGAAAAAATCTTCAGCCTTTTCTGCACTTCCGTGTCGATATTTACTCGCTATCAACTCGTCACCTTTTGGAACTTCAAGCGTAGCAAAAAGATCCGGAAAAACTGTTTTCAATGAATGGCGTAACCAGATGTAAAAGAAGTCTGATAGATCAGCATAACAAATGTTATCATAATAAGGTGGATCAGTAGAAATTATTTTATCGATCGAAAGGATTTGTTTTTTTGCATCTTGTTGTAGGCTGTGCCCAAACATTTGAGTGGACAAAATTTCGATTAACTTGACTGGAAAATCAAGTTGACGGAGCCAGTTGCCACTCGAATTGCTAAATATATTAGTTTCACAGAAATCCCATGTCATTGGCAAGGCCTGTCTACCAAAAGCTTGTTGAATTTTTTGACTTGTACTATCCCAAAAAGAAATTGTGCAACTACGATTTGCTTGTCTACTAACAGTAAGTGCAAGGTAGGTACTCACCGCCTCTGCGTATGCCATCGCTCCAGCACCGCCAGATTCCAGTTTCTTGCCGTCGTCAGGAAAACCGGCCGCAACCGCATCGCGCTTTATAAGCTCACGTGCTTCCTCTACCAGGTCGGAGAATGTCGTCAACGCCACAAGCTGGCGATCGGTAAAGATATCAGCAAAAGTATTCATGCCGTATAGCGGAAGCTGATCCCGGCATTTCCCAACCAGTTCGTTTTCCGGCTTCCAGCTAGACCTCGCCTTCCGGGCTATCTCTTCATGCTCCGGCAAGGGCGGCAGGTAGACACGGCCATTATCGCCCTCGGCGACAATAGCCATCAGCCGGGCACCCATTCGTCCGGCCATGCCTTCAGCTTTTATATAATCACCGGTAATCGGCGAGCCCGACATCAGGCATTGAAAGTTTGCCCCCCGCGAAAGCTTGGTTCCGTTTCGGACAGCCTTGGGATCTGCAGGCGGCCCCACCTTCACACTGAAGGAGTAGCCGCCTGCTTTGATCACCGGTTCGACATAGGCCTCTTTGCCCTCCCTGGTTGAAAGCATGAAGGTGGAGACAAGGGGCACATCCACGTCGGCAAAAGCCGGGTTCGGACTTCTCACCGTGCGGGCCCAGAGCCAGGCGATTACAGTGAGCGAACGGCCCACGTAGGGTTTCAGGTCGGGCCTCTCCGCGGCCATCTCTGCGGTAATCTTAACCTTCGGGTAGAGATGGCCGATGCGCTTTTCAGCCTCATCGCGCATCCATTGCCCGTAATACCGCACATCCTCGGCTAGGCCCTGTGTGCCCTGCCATGAATCTTTGGCTTCAATTTGCTTCCCGTTTGCAACTGGCCTCACTGGCGGCCGGTTCGCAAATTTAGGCGGAATCTCGATCATGGCCTTGTTGATCAGCACCGCCACCGGGTTAAGGTCGCTGGCGTAGGCTTCCAGGCCCAGGCGTTGCGCTTCCAAGGGAAGTGAGCCGCCTCCGGCAAAAGGGTCATGGAAGGCGGGCAGCTTGTGGCGGTCAAACAGTTCCCTGGCACGCGGATGATCGGCATGCTCTGCACAGGCCCGCCGCCAGGATTTCCAGATTTCATCGCGGGCTTTCTGGAGCACAATCTCATTGGTGGTGTTTTCCCACTGAACAAGTTCCTCGATAATCTCGAAGAGGCGCTCCCTCTCCAACTCCACCAGGATCTGATCCAGGCTGGGCTCCAGCCCGGGGTTTGGAGCGGAAATGTTGTTAAATGCAGCTAACCCTGCATTTTGACCGGCTTTATCCCAAGCTCTCCGGCGTGATTTCAACAGGGCTTCGGCTTTCAGCCGCATCGCCTTGTCATTTCGCAATTCATCTAAATAGGTTGAAGGATCATCCACCATCTGAGCAAAAATAACCGCCCGCGCCGCCGCCAGCGGGCGGCGCGCCCACCAGAGATGGAGCGTGCTCGGGTGCCCGTGGCGTATCGATTTTTCTCGTACAGAAGCCTTGTTAATGGCATCAAGGGGCAGGGCCACTTCGATTAGTTTTTTGCGATAATTCATTCTTCTTCCTCCAAATTGCTTTCTTTGACCTCTGCTATAAATTCTTGCAGCACTTTAACTACATACTCTAACTTTTCGGTATCGCATTCACTCACTAATTGATCAAGCCATGGTTCTAAGTATTCTTCCACAATCTCGTAGGGATCTTGTTCAATTATCTCCACCCAGCCCAGAGAAAAGTTGTAAGATATTTTTTCTGGATTAAAGTTAAAAGGGCGAGGAAGCTCTTTAAAAAGCTCTTCTATACAAGCATCAGATAGTCCAGATCGTACAACATCACGAACAAATCTAATCTCCCAAACATGTTGTGTTTCAAGATTATCTAGATCATCAGGTCCGAATGAAAGCCATTCCCTTTTATGCCAGCGGGATAGCTCATCATAGCTAACACGAAGCTTGGCCAGTACCTCCCGCATGCTTGCAGGAAATAGAGAAGTCTGGACCATAAAAGAAGATTGTGGCCTTCTAAACCAAGAAGGAAGCTTCTTATTTCGCATGACACCTATGCCCCTTCATCTTTACCATGCTGTTAGCTTACGCAGGCTCCTCCGCCCGCTCCAACAGCTCCGCAAAGCTATAATTAACGCTGGTCACGCCAAAATCCGGTTCACGCTGGAAAGGCCTGCGCACATAATGGACCTGGTGAGAACCATCTTCTTTGAATTCGACAATGGCCAGGATAAAATCATCGGGCTTGTTGAGCGAATAAAGGATTTCGTTGCGGGTAACGGTAATTACCGGCGCTCCCGAAACACGGCCTTTAACCTCGATAAAGCGAAGCTTGCCGCTGCGCGGGTCACGGCTCTCGATATCGTAACCGAGTTTATCGGATTCCCGATCCACGGGCTCATAGCCGAGCCGGCGCTCAACCTCCATGACTATGGTGCGGGCCCGGGCCGCGACAGCCTGGGTATCGACCGAAGAAGCAACTTCAAGCCGGTGCCTGCCAGTAATCTTGTTTATAAGACCACGTGGTATGACCACGAGGCCGCCCAAAACAACCGGGGGCATGGGGGAAAGCTTGCTTTCCAGCTCCAGCTGCTCCATGCGCTTCTGCAGCCGGGCTTGCAAATCGTCGGCCCGCTTGCGCGCCTCCTGCCAGTTAAGGCGGGCGTTGGGCCTGCCGGCCTGCTCCTGGAGTTTAAGCTCCTCGGCGCGGTGATCCCAGTAGCCGATCTCCTTGGTAAGCCGTTCTTTAACCGCAGCCCGCGTTTTATTGATCCACTCCAGCCGGCGATCGCGCACTTCTTTAAGGTGTTCGGGGACAACATGGGCAATGGCATACTCCTGGGCTTTCTGCTCCAGCTCCCGGGTGATCCAGGCGCATTCTGGTCGATCGAGCAGAGTATTTATGTCCGGCTCGTCAGGTTTGAGCGGGCGATAATCAAGATAGGGGGCGTAATGCAGGTGGCGGATGCCACCGTTAGCGTCCATTTCTACGTAAAGCATCTGCCTGGAAACGTTCCGGCGCTCACCGGACCGTGTCAGGCTGGCATTCTGGATCGCATGCTCCAGGTAGAACAACACCCGCGGGGATTCACCCTCATCGCTTTCATCTACCAGAACGGTTCCGCGCCGCAAAAGATCCCGATTCCTTTCCAAAATCAGATCGAGGGTGGCATCGAGCAGGGGATGGCCGGGACAGACAAATGCCGCCGGCGGTTGCCCCTGGGGGGCAATCAAAGATTTCTCAAAGACAACTCTTTCGTAGCGGGTTAAAACCGGTTCACCGATGCCGATAAGGCGATCTCGCTGGCGGATTATCGCAGGCACCCGGGTGATTTCGTAGCGCCTCGGTTCACGCTGCTTGATCGATCCACCCAGGCGCGTAAAAGCTTCTATAAAGAAAGATTCGATATAGTGCGGCTGCAGGCGGCGCGCTTCGGCGCGCTCCATCTCTTCGCGGACCCGCATCACCCGGCTAATGTCCATAATATCATGGGCCAGGGCGCTCTCTTCAAGGATCTTCTGCAGCTGATCCTGATCAAAGGCATTCTCCACAACCCGGTTGAGGCGCGCCTTTACATCGGGCATCTCTCCATAACGGATCGCTTCGATCAAAAGATCGCGAAGAGGCTTCCCTTCAAACTGGAGCTTGCCCAGCACATCAAACACCTGGCCGCCCAAAGCCTTACGGGCGTCTTCCAGCTTTTTTAGAAGCGTTAGGTAAACGTCACCTTCGCGGGTTTCTTCGGCCACAAGATTCCAGAGGTGGCACACCTCGGTCTGGCCGATCCGGTGGATACGCCCGAAGCGCTGCTCTATACGGTTGGGATTCCACGGGAGATCATAGTTGACCATAAGGTGAGCACGCTGCAGGTTGATCCCTTCACCGGCGGCGTCAGTAGCAATAAGTACCTGCACATCGGGATCATGCTTAAATGATTCCTGGGCCTTCATCCGCTCCTCGCGGCCCATGCCCCCATGAATGGTGACCAGTGATGAACTGCGCCCCAGGAGTGTGGAGATTCGCTTTTCCAGGTAATTGAGCGTATCCCGGTGTTCTGTAAATATAACAATTTTTTGACGGGGCGACGGTACCGGTTTGGGCGTGTCATCCGTTTCATAGGAGGCGGCGGTTTCTGCCAGGTGATTGGCAATGGCCGCCGGGGTAAATATTTCACTGAGCAGGTTGGCCAATTCTCGCCACTTGCGATCTTCACCACTGCGGCGCACCGTAAGCGCCAGGTTCTCAAGGCGCTTCAGCGTCTTTATTTCAGCTTCAAGCTCATCTATTGTCCGAGCTGCTGTAGCCTGGTCCAGGACCTGCTCTTCAATTTCTTCAACCTCGACATCGGGTGCATCGTCGAGATCTTCAAGATCTTCTTCATCCAGGTAAGGGGCATCCGCAGCCATAGCCTGAACATAGGCTCCGCGCTGGAGCAGCTTCAGCTCGCGCAAGCGTTTCTCAAGACGTTCGCAACGGCGGCAGATGGACTGATAAATAGCCTCCGGGGAGGAAGCCAGCCTGCGCTGGAGTATGGTCAGGGCAAACCCAACTGTACCTGCGCGCTTATCATTCTGCAGCGCTTCGGCCCGGTTAAATTCTTCACGCACATATTCGGTAACCTCTTTGTAAAGCCGGGCTTCCATGTCTGACAACCTGTAGGGTACCGTGTAAGCTATCCGCTCGGGGAAAAGCGGGGTACCGTCGAATTTTAACAACTTCTCTTTAACCATGCGCCGCATTAGATCGGATACATCTACCGTATGCACCCCGTCGCGAAAGCGGCCTTCAAACCGATCCCCATCCAGAAGGGCCATGAAAAGTTGAAAGTCTTCTTCTTTTCCATTGTGTGGTGTTGCCGTCATCAGCAGAAGATGGCGTGTAAGGGTGGTCAGCAACTGGCCAAGCTTGTAACGCTTGGTATACTTGATCTCGCCCCCGAAGAAGGTGGCAGAAAATTTGTGCGCTTCATCGCAGACGATCAGATCCCAGAAGCAGTCGGGTGCTTTCAGTTTCTGCTGGACATTTTCATCACGTGAAAGCTTATCCAGGCGGGCAATTACCAGGTTGTTCTCCAGGAACCAGTTGCCGGTCCGGGCAGCCTCGAGCTTATCATTGGTGAGGATTTCAAAATGAAGTTGAAAGCGGCGATAGAGCTCATCCTGCCACTGCTCGGCCAGGTTCCCGGGACAAACAACAAGGCAGCGCTGCAGATCACCCCGGGCAATCAGCTCTTTGATCAGGAGACCGGCCATAATGGTTTTGCCGGCGCCCGGATCGTCGGCTAACAGAAAGCGCAGCGGTTGGCGCGGCAGCATGGACTCGTAAACTGCGGTAATCTGGTGCGGCAGCGGCTCCACGAGTGAAGTGTGTACAGCCAGGACGGGATCAAACAGATGCGCCAGCCGGATACGATTAGCCTCGGAAACAAGACGAAAAAGAGAACCGTCACCGTCAAAACTCCAGGGACGCCCCTGCTCGACTACCTCCAGGCGGTCCTCGTCATCACGGTATAAAAGTACATTTGCCACCCGGCCTTCCGCGTCTTTGTAGGTCAGCTCAAGAGCTTCAGAGCCGAACCACTGGGTGCCGACAACGGTAACCTGGCAGCCTGGAAGGATTCCGTTGACGGTGGCATTTGGTTGAAGATCTTCTAGCTTGGCCATGATTTGCAAATACTCCAAAAAGTCACGATCCGGTTTTAGTCAAAAATATATTGATTATGCTGTCCATTGGTATTCTTGCCAATCATAGTAAGAATTATGGATCAAGGCTGTAGCCTAGTTAATTTCATTTACATGCCTTATTAAGACAGATAAAACCTTTCTCTTCCATCTCATTAACAACACTGCTTATGTAACTTATCTCAAAATGAGGTTTAAGGTTGTGGATGAGAGTAATAAAATTGTCGCGACTTTGCTGTATTTTGTTAAATTGCGATTCCCGATCAACATAGATAATGGTCGATCTGAGTTCCAACTCCCTGGTGTTATAAGCGCCAAATTCATTAATTGCTGCATCCAATTTATTTTCAGCACGGTGGATAGCATCAGCCGCTTTCTCACGAAAAAGATGATTGTCGGGACCGGGTTTAATTATGTAACCATTTGTTTCTGAATTAACAAAGTATATATCCAAGCCGCCATGATGTTCGATGATCTTCAAATCCCTGGACAGATCAAAACTATAAGGGCCGTAAGTGTAAAAACTATATTCGTAACCATAATCAACATTATAGACTGCTTGTAAAAGATAGATCATTTTCTGAATGGCTGTCTTCCCAAATCGGGGTGAGATGGCTTGCATGCGTACTGTTAACTCCACGATTAAGCCATAACGCTCCCAGGGATACCCCTCCATACCCATTTCTTTTAGCCCTCCCCCAATAATTCACTCAGTAATTTATCTCTATATTTTTCTGCCTGTTCCCGGA
>FZPS01000073.1_pt204 | contig 13404 bp, 10 predicted proteins | sample 1817821 | NCBI WGS metagenome assembly FZPS01 (sample SAMEA104158645, study PRJEB21678) | metagenome | place: Germany | collected 2015-04-21 | reverse complement strand
CATCCAACCTGACCACTCAACCTCAAAAAATTCCGAAAAAACATCTAAATCGTACACTCGCGAAGGCTGACATCTAACCTGACCACTCGCGGGGCTATGACATCTAAATCGCTCTGTCACAAGGAAATTTGCTTGTTTCGACCTGTTCTCATGAAGTAAAAATCAGGCAATTTATGTGCAGTGGTTTTTGGGATGGAAACCTCGAAATGCCCTTATATCAAGGCCTTTTTCACACTTGATTTTTTGCCCGTGACATCAATGTCACGCACTCAACGTGACTTGTATGGCTGAACATATCCACAGCTTCTATTTCGGACAGGGAGTAGAGGTCGCTTAATTGACCTATATCTCTTGCAAGTGTAGAGCTGTTACAGGATATGTATATTATGTTTTCCGGTTTCTTTTGTCTGATAGCCTGTATAACCGAATCATCCAATCCTTTTCTCGGAGGATCCGCGATAAGTATGTCATATTCAATCTGCAAGATTGCATCATTTACATCGGCGTGAATAAATTGACAGTTTTCTATCGCATTAAGTTTTGCATTGCTTTTAGCGTTATCTATCGCTTCTTTCACTATTTCCACACCTATCACATACTTTACGCTGTCTGCAATAAAAAGACTTATTGTACCTATACCGCAGTACAGGTCTAAAACTGTTTTATCTTTTAAGTTATTATTTTTATCTGCTGCTTTCAGATAGTGCTTGGCTATGTTATACAGTCTTTCTGTCTGCATTTTGTTTACCTGATAGAAACTGTCCGGTGATATTTGAAATTTCAGACCGCATAAGCTGTCGGTTATGTATTGTTTTCCGTAGATTTGTATATTTAGGTTTTGTTTCCTTTGATATACCGATATGACTTTATTGTTTTCTTTCAGAGTATTAATCAGTTTGTCGGGTAGAGTTTTATCGCTTTCCGCTATAACCATATACCCGTCATCAGCCTCTTTTATTGTTAACGCAGTCATGTCTTTTGTAATATGTTTCTCTATGCTTTTCTTTATATTGTTAATCTCTTCTTTAAGAAGCAGGCACTCCTCATGCGTAACGATATTATGGCTTTTATCCTCATAAAATCCTATCTTTCCGTTCTTAATCTTATATTCCGCCTTATTGCGATAATAATCTGTTTTAGGGTTTTGGTGTATTGTTATGTCTGCTATGTTGATGTGTGCTATTCTTTTCAAGTTGGCTATTACTGTATCTTTCTTAAGTTTAAGCTGTCTTTCATAAGACATATGCCTTAAGCTGCAACCTCCGCACTTATTGTATACAGCACATTTCGGTTCGGTTCTGTATTTTGACGGTTTGAGTATTTGTATTGTTTTTGCTTTTACATATTTAGGTTTTGTTTCATACGCTTCTGCTGTTACCGTTTCTCCGTCAATAGCATTATCTGTAAAATAGACAAGGTTATCTTTCCTTGCTATTCCTTTTCCTTCGTATGATATATCAATTATATTCAGCTCTACTTGCTTCAATTATTCGCCCTTCATGTCGACAACTTGGGTATTGCTGTCCAATATGTCTAAGCATAACCGTACCGATTCGCCTATAGCCTTGTTTATATCATCCGGTCGAGCCCTTAATATGGTTTTTGCATTGAAATCGCTCATGTAAGCTTCATATGTCATTACTTTTACGAATTTAACCATATCCAATCCGCCCTCATGTCCTGCAGCCTTTTGTTTTTTTGCAAGTTTCTTTACACTTGCTTTGAAAAAGCAGGTGGGTACGGTTACTATCTTTCTGTTGGGCATTCCCATATGCTCATGGAACATTGCAAGCATTTCCTTCCATGTCATGTTATATGTACAGACAGGGAAGAGCTGACCGCCTTTTCCTATTTCCAGAGCGGAAGCTATGCATTGACCTACCTGTCTTGCGGTAATCATAGCGGTACCGCCTTTGGGGTACATGGTCACTACCGGCATTTTTCTTATCATTTCCACTAAGAATGTCCAGACCGGTTTTCTGCCTTTCTGGGCACCGAATATATAGGGCAGTTCTAAAATGGATACGGCAAAGTTCTCATCGGCATAATCCAGAGCTATTTTTGCCTGATCCGCTCTGCTCCTTATATACGGATGGTGCTTGTACAGTTCCCATTCGGGGAATGTGCGGTCGAAATATGTGAAGTAGGAACCGCATATTACGGTCTGCTTTATTCCGCACTCTTTGGCAAGAGGCAGAAGTTTCTGTAACGGCACTATATTGTATCTGTAGAACATATCATATATAGGAGGGGGACCTTCCACTCTTTCATCCACGCCTGCGGCAAATACCAGTCCGTTACACTGTTTCATAATTGAGGCCAGTTCGTCAATATTAAGAGACATGCAATCTTTAAGTATCAGTTGCATCTGATCAGGTATATCCGCTCCTTGGGGTACGGGCGGCAAAGCCATACCTGTTACGCTGTGTCCTCTTTTTATCAGTTCCCTGGCGGCTTCACTTCCCAATAAGCCGGTTGCTCCTATGATAAGCACTTTCATTTTATTCTCTCCTGAAGGTTTGATAAAAAAGTTTATGCTGCTTTTCCAGTCTAATTATATCATATCGATTTAATGTATTTGTTTTCCGGTTATGCCGTTACTATGCCGTTTGCTTTCTGGAGTTTGAGTTTTTCTATGGCATTTTCCCTCATCTTATACTTCAGTATCTTGCCGGCGGCATTCATGGGAAATTCCTCTACAAATTCCACATACCTGGGAGTTTTGTGTTTAGCCATATGGGTGCGGACATAATCTTTTAAGTCTTTTTCGGTCATGGTTTCATTGTCTTTTAATATTACAACTGCCATTATTTCTTCACCGTAGCCTTCGTCGGGAACCCCAATAACCTGTACGTCCTTTACTTTGGGATGGGTATATATGAAATCTTCTATTTCCTTGGGATATATGTTTTCTCCGCCCCTTATTATCATATCCTTCAATCTGCCGGTTATTTTATAGTAGCCGTTGTTTCTTCTTGCCAGATCTCCGGTATGCAGCCATCCGTCTTTATCTATTGCTGCAGCGGTTGCATTGGGCATTTTATAGTAGCCCTTCATTATATTATATCCTCTTACTACAAACTCTCCGTCGGTACCGTCGGGCAGGTCTTCATATGTTTCGGGATCTACAATCTTACATTCCATTCCGGGAAGCGCTTTACCTACGGTATTTACCCTTAACTCAATGGAATCGTCGGTGGAACTCTGGGTGCAGCCTGGAGAAGCCTCGGTCTGACCGTAGACTATGGTAATTTCGGTCATATTCATCTTGTTTTGCACATCTTCCATTACCTTGATAGGACAGGGGCTTCCCGCCATTATGCCGGTACGCATGTGTGAAAAGTCGGTTTTCTTGAAGTCCTCATGCTCCAGCATGGCTATGAACATTGTGGGAACTCCATGGAAACAGGTTATCTTTTCCAGATTGATACAATTGAGTGCCGGCCGGGGTGAGAAGTAGGGAAGAGGCGACATTGTACTTCCGTGAGTAACGCAGGCTGTCATTGCCAAGACTATTCCGAAACAGTGGAACATGGGAACCTGTATCATCATTCTGTCGGCTGTGGATAAATCCATACGGTCTCCTATACTTTTACCGTTGTTTACTATGTTGTAGTGTGTCAGCATTACGCCTTTGGGGAATCCCGTGGTACCCGACGTGTACTGCATATTGCAGACATCGTGTTTACCTACGGAATTGGCTCTTCTGTATACTTCCTCTACGGGGGTTTTTACATGCATATCCATAGCATCTTCCCATGTTATGCATCCTTGCATGGAAAAGTCCACCGTTATTATATTCCTCAGAAAGGGAAGTCTCTTTATACGTAAAGGTTGTCCGGGAAGGGAAGTTTCCAGTTCGGGACAGAGTTCTTTTACTATCTTTGCGTAATGCGAATCCTTATGTCCTTCTATCATTACTATTGTATGCGTATCCGATTGCCGGAACAGATATTCCGCTTCATGTATCTTGTATGCAGTATTTACCGTAACCAGCACCGCCCCTATTTTGGTGGTTGCCCAGAAAGTTATGTACCATTGGGGTATGTTGGTTGCCCACACGGCTACATGATCGCCTTTTTTAACACCTAATGCTATGAGCGAACGGGCGAATGTGTCCACATCATCCCGAAATTGCGAATAGGTTCTGGTATAGTTCAGAGTGGTATATCGGAAAGCATACTGGTCGGGAAATTCTTCCACCATCCTGTCTAAAAGTTGCGGGAATGTGCAGTCTATGAGCTGTTCTTTTTTCCACACGAAACGGCCGGTTTTCGCTTTGTTATAGTAGAGTTTATTTGCTTTTGTATTTTCCTCAAATTTGGATGTTATATAGTTCATGAAGTGGGGGAATACTATATCCGCTTCGTCCAGATCGGAATCCTGATCGGTTATCCATTCATAGGCTATATATCCGTCATAATTAACCGATTTCAGTGCCCGGATTATTTCATCCACGGGTAAATCGCCTTCACCCATAAGTGTGAATTTCACTGCACCGTCATTCATCAACGAGTCTTTCATGTGGACATACTTTATGTATGCACCCAAGTTCTGAACGGTTTTCTCCGCCGATTCGTTGTGAAATCTGTAAGGATGATGGACATTCCATAATGCGGCAAGGTTGTCCGATGCAAAATGTTCCAGTACTTTTCTTAATCTGTCGGTATCGCAGTATATGCCTATTGTATCGATAAGCAGAATGACATGTTTTTTTTCGGCATAAGGCAATATTGCCGATATTGCCGAGATAACCGCTTGGTCGGTAGCTCTGTCGTTGGGCATTATATCATCATCAGGCAGCAGTCGTACAAATGAAGCACCCATCCTGGCTGCAATATCTATGAGCTCTCTCAGTTGCTGTATGTTTTCTTTTCTTTTTTCCCTATCGTTAAGACTGCAAGAAGAGGAAAAGCAGGATATTTCCAGATTAAGATTCGCCAGCTGTTCGGCGGTTCTTAAAATATACTGTGAAGTAAAAGGCTGCGCATCAAGCAAACCGGCCCCTATTTCTATACCGGAGAATCCTAAGTCTTTTGCCGTGGTAATTGCTTCTTTCCATGTTAAATTATTCCGGTTCGCCGTGTAAAACGCATACTTCATTGTATACCTTCCTCAAAAAGCATCTTATTGACCGCATTTATATATGCCAATATGGAGGATTCTATCACGTCGGTCGATAAACCTCTTCCGACATGTATCTTTCCGTTATAGCGTATCTTTACGGTAGCGGCACCCAAGGCATCTTTTCCTTCGGTTACCGATTTTAAATTGAAATCGAACAGTTCGATATTCATGCCCATTATCTGCTCTATAACATGAAATGCCGCATCTATTGGGCCGTCTCCCATACCCACTCCTTCAAGGGGTTTTTCGTAATACATCAGTCGTATAAAAGCGGTGGAAGTAATGTTGTTTCCGCTGTTTATTACAAACCTGTCCAGACGATAAATTCTGGGTACCTGAACGGCTTCTCTTCCTATGATAGCCTCTATATCCATCGTATAGACCTGTTGCTTCTTGGCACAGAGTTCTTTGAACATATCATATATTCTTTCAATGTCTTTTTCGGTCAGAGTATATCCCAGCCTTTCCACAAATGTTCTGAAACTGTAGAAGTCCATTTCCTTATCCAGAAGATCCGATTCGGATATATGCAGACCGGTGCCTGCGGTGCCTCTTATCTTGCCGTTTTTAATATCGGTTATTCCCGAGAGCAGTACCGAAGCTCTGTTAAGCTGATCTATCAGCATATTGCATTGTACATTCATTGCATCCTGCCGGGTGTGTATCGCCGAAACCGTCTCTTCCAGACTGGCATCGTTTGCCGTACCGTTTATGGCACAGGTTATCTGGTGCACTCCCGCCTTTATCGCCGATAAGGTGTTTGCAACCGCCATTCCCAGCTCATTTTTTGCTCTGAAAGAAAAGGCTATGTTATCTCTGCCTATTGATTTTATGAGATCGGTTAAAAAGGAATGCATTTCGTCAGGCAGCATGTGTCCCACCGAATCTTCCACCCCTACGGTAGTGGCACCGGCATCCATAGCAGTATTGATTATTTCAATGAGAAAATCTCTATCGCTTCTGGTAGCATCCAGTGCCGTAAACTCCACATCGCTGAAAAGGGTTTTTGCATAGGATATCGATTGCCTGACCGTCTCCACAACCTGGTTTTTCTTCATATGCAACTGATATTCCATATTTACCGAGGATACCGGAAGCGAAATGTGTATGCGCGGTCTGACCGCTCCTTTTATTGCCTCGTATGTCTTATCTATACTTGCCTTGAATGCCTGAGAGGGACAGCATAGTATACTCTTTTTCAGATTGGATGCGATGGTTTTTACCGCAATAAAAGCTCCCTGGGACGTGTCCGCAAAACCTGTCTCGATTATATCGGTATTAATGTTTTCCAATTGTCTGGCAATTTCCAGTTTTTCCTTGAAGCTTATATTCAAAGCTTTATCGGTCTCACAGTTTTTCAGTGTGCAGTCCTTAATCAATATCGCGTTTCTCATGTCGACACCTCCCCGTTCAGAATATTATTAATATCGGATTATATCATCGGAGCAGAAAAAAGTCTATTTTTTCATATAATTTCCCTTCATAGAAATTTCGTTTATCCGGATTTTGATGACAATATGCTCACATTTGTGATATATATATTTAACATGGTGAGATAGGAGGAGTGTGAACAGCAGTAAACTGTATCATGCGAAGCGATATGAAAAGATATGTAAAAGCGGTAATGTTTGTACTTGTGCTGGTTCTCGTGGCGACATTTTCCGTTTCCTGTGCGGACACCAAGGAGAATCTATTTTCTATAAATATAATTAACGGGGAAGAGATTCACATTACCAAGTACCACGGCAAGAGCAACAGAATATCGGTACCCGCGGAAATAAAAGGGCTTCCCGTTACCGGAGTAACTTCCAATGCTTTTTGGGGAAATACCGAAGCGGTTTCCATCGTGCTGCCCGATAGCGTGGAGGTGATAGGAAATAATGCTTTCTTCAGCTGTAAGTCCATAACCTCTTTCAACATTCCCAAAAGTCTGAAAGAGTTGGGAGACAATGCCTTTACAGGGTGTGATAATCTGAAAAGTATAACTGTTACCGTCGGAAATGAATATTTTATTTCTAAAGACGGAGTGTTATTCGATAAGGATATGACAAAGCTCATCATATACCCGGCACGGAAGACAGGTAAACAGTACACGGTTCCCGCCGGCATTACACATCTGGGCAGGAATGCTTTTTGTAATAATACTTATCTGACCGAGATTATTCTTCCGGAAGGATTGGTGGAAATAGGGCCTACGGCATTTAAGAACTGCTCCGGTATCACGAAGATGGAAATTCCCGAAGGAACCGAGAGCATAAGAGCTTCGGCATTCTGGGATTGTGTAAATCTGGAATCGGTCAATTTCCCCGCAAGTGTCAACAATATCGGGGAGCAGGTTTTTTACGGCTGTTCAAAACTTACCGTAATTTACGTGAAAGAAGGTTCCTTTGCACATCAGTGGTGCGAGGATAATTCCAGAACCGCGGGGATGGAATTTTACTGATGCAGGGACACATAACTGTTGAAAAAAGTTCCTGCTTGTGTTAGTATCAATTTGAGAACGGGGAGGCAGATGAGAAAAGGAAGGACAAAGCTTGAAGGCGAAGGAACGCTGGTGTATATTCCGAACGGCGGAAAATCTTCCAGAGTCTTAAAAGTAACATCACCTATATTGAAGTTGTCATTGATATTCTATTTCATGATAGCAGTCATTGTTTGCCTCAGTCTTTCTTTGGTCTATTTTATAAACGAGAACAAACGGATGAATGCCGAGATAGACAGTATTATGGCCGGTTACAACAGTGAGATGATAGCACTGAGTACCTATGTCGGAAAACAGGCCATGGTTCTGGATAACAAATTGAACGAGATAGCCACATTGGAGACCGCTCAGCAGGATCTTAATATACAGATAAAAGAATTATCCTCACAGTTAAAATTGATTGCGGAAAAATATACCGACAGTATTACTCTTGCCAGCGCTTCGGTTACTGCTAATAATGTGGCCAAATTTGCAGAAGATACAGCTTCCGTTGCGGCCGCATTGGAAATATTGCTTGCGACAAATGAGAGTACCAGAACGGAACTTGTGGATTTTTCCGAAGCGGCCAATGTTTTGTGCAATTATCTGGATTCCATTCCCACACTGTGGCCTACCAAATCCAAACATATCAGTTCACAATTCGGCATGAGGAATCATCCTATCTTAAATCAATACAAGATGCATACCGGTGTTGACATAGGAGGAGCGGTGGGCGATGAGATATATGCTTCCGCTACGGGTACGGTAGTAGCTGTCCACTACGAGAAATCGGGATACGGTTATTGGCTGAGAATAAAACACAGTGAAAGTATTTCCACTCTGTACGCTCACTGTTCCAAGATTCTCGTCAAAGCGGGCGATACGGTGGAAAAAGGACAGCTTATCGCATATGTCGGCAAGACCGGGTTGGCTACGGGACCGCATCTGCACTTTGAAATAAGGGTAAATGAAGTCCCGATAAATCCGACGCTGTTTATTTCAGCTGAATGACAGAGGTGTAAAGAATGATCAGACAGAAAAAACTTGATGTACTTATAGGTGCCATGTGCACGATAAAAGGAGATATAAACACAAAAGGTTCGGTAACCGTCGAAGGGGTTATTGAAGGTGATATAATCGCCGACGGTGATATTGTTTTTGCCAAATCGGCCAAAGCAAAAGGACAGTTTACGGGAGCCAATATAATATTGAGCGGCGAAGCCGAGGGAATATTGAAAGCAAAGAAATACATTAAAATGACCTCCACCGCCAATTTCATCGGAGACACATATGCTTTAAGCCTCATAAGCGATGAGGGCGCCAAATTTACCGGCAAGTGTTATGTTGTTGAAAGCGATAAGGAAGACAAGACAAGAAAAGAATGATGCGGGCAGATTTGCAGTCTGCCGGTTTTTTGGCATAAGTGCGCTTATGTCGATGAGGTAATGTAATGAATGAAGATGAACTGTTAGATTCATATGAGGAAGAGCAGGAGGAATCTGCCGATCTTGAGTATGTGGAGTATACTCCTTCTTTTTTCAGTACATTATTAAGCACTTTCTGGGCTGCATTAAAGATAATTATTGCGGTTGTCATGATAGCGGCTTTCCTTATAGGGGGCCTGGGACTGGGAATCATCACTGCATGGATTTCCACTTCCAAAGTTCTGACCGAAGAGGATCTTGCCATCACCACCGGGCTTACAACTTTTATATATGATATTGACGGAAATGTCATTGAGACGCTGACGGGAAGCGATAATATCAACAGAGAAATTATAACTTCCAAACAGCTTCCGGTTGTACTGGAGCATGCGATTATTGCTATTGAAGATGAGCGATTTCCCACGCATTCGGGTTTTGACTTTATCCGAATAGGCAGTTCGGTGCTGAAACTCATAGAAAACAGAGGCGACATAGCTCAGGGCGGAAGTACCATAACCCAGCAGGTGTACAAGAATGTTACGGGACGTTTTGAGCAGACATTCGAGCGGAAGATACAGGAGATATACAATGCCATACTGCTGGAAATGAAGTATGACAAGAAGCAGATTTTAACAATGTACGCAAACCTTGTTAATATGGGTAACGGCTGTTACGGTTATCAGTCGGCATCCAAGATGTATTTCAACAAGACGCTGGACAAGATTAACCTTGCGGAAGCGGCCGTACTTGCGGCAATACCCAACTCTCCCTACACATACAACCCGTACGGTACCGAAGAGAATATACGAAAACTGATGTACCGTCGCGAGGACGTGTTGGATAAGATGCTGGAAATAGGGTATATAGACCAAAAAGAGTATGACGATGCAATGGCATACGAGATTGTATTTGCGGAGAAAGTGGATTACGTTTCGTCATCCATCACATCATATTTTGTGGACTATGTAATAACCGAGGCCATAGACCTTCTTGCCGAGAAAAACTCCATATCCAAGGTACAGGCCGAAAGAATAATATACAATAACGGACTGCATATATATACCACTTTACAGCCTAAGGTCCAGGATGCATTAGACAGTGTATTTACCGATAATTCCTATTTCGCCGAATACAAAGAAGACGGAACAATCATAAACATCAATGCCGTAAGATACGGTGAAAAGCCCCAGGGAGCCATGGTCATAATAGACCAGTATACCGGAGGAATTGCCGGTCTTTACGGAGGAAACGGGGAGAAAACCGGAAGCAGGACATACAACAGGGCGACCGGTATGAACAGACAGCCGGGCTCCACTTTCAAACCGATTGCGGTATACGGTCCCGCCTTGGACCTTAAACTCATAACCGCGGCAACCGTTATAGACGATGCTCCCTGTTACCTTGATGTCAAGAATCCCGACCTCATATATCCGACCAACTACGATTCCGGTGATTATCAGGGTTTGACAACCATAAGAAATGCCATTAAGGCATCGGTTAACGTTGTAGCCGCCAAAGTGTGGGCATATTATCTGGGAAGAGACAATTCCGTAGAGTACCTTGAGAGGGTAGGTATCGACAGAAGCGAATATATATATGACGACTCGACAGTTTCAGCTGCCATAGGCGGGTTGGCGGTAGGTGTCAGCCCTCTGGAGATGGCAAGTGCATTCAGTACATTTGCCAACAAAGGCATACATATGAATGCTCACAGCATAACCAGGATAGCCAATAACTCCGGTGAAACCGTTCTGCGTTGGGCAAATACCTATACGGTAGCTTACTCGGAACAGACGGCGGCTATTATGACCGATATGCTGGAAGAGGTGGTAAAGGGGGTTTCCACAACATACTGGATTAACGGAACTGCATACGGTTCGGTGTATATAAACGACGGTCAGATATCCGTTGCGGGAAAAACCGGAACCACTTCCGACTATCTGGATAAATGGTTTTGCGGATATACTCCGTACTACTCGGCTGCGGTCTGGTACGGTTACGATAACAGAGTGTCTCCCGTTTCTTTGGTAAAAGAGGAATACGGAAGGGCACTGAAGATATGGAACACCGTAATGAATCTTGTACATAAAGATTTGCCTGCCAAGCAGTTTACAATGCCTTCCGCAGGAATTGTGGAAAGAGAGATATGCATATATTCCGGTAAACTGGTGGGGAATTTCTGTACATCCGATCCGCGCGGCAGAAAAACCGTCATTACCGAATATTTCATTGAAGGTACCGAACCCAAAGAGACATGCGATGTGCATCAGGAGGTTGTTGTATGTGCATATCCCGACAACAAAGACGAATACGGGCGGTTTTATGTTGCCAGCGATGACTGTCCCGCCAGCTTTGTATGGGCAATGACGCGTCTGGTGCGACCGGGCGGAGCATTCAAAAAGGTTCATGAGGAAACATTCTCCGTTACCGTTGACGGTAAGGTAATATGGCAGATAGAAAGGGTACCGTATGATGTGGTATATGAAGTGGACATGACGGCCGTATGTCCTTTGCATCATAAACATCCTGAAGAAGGTGAAGAGAATACCGAAACCGAAGAACCCGAGGTCGTCGAGCCTGTAGGTGAGCAACCGGAAGGTACCGAATCTCCGACGCCGCCCGTTAATTAGAGCAGTATACAACATATTTCACATACCGACTCCGGTCGGTTTTTTATATTTCCTTATATATTCCTTGCCTTTTAATGATTTATACATCAATTTATGCAATGAAAATGAATAATATTCATTGGTTTTTTAGATTTTTTATTAAAAACGGAAAAATATAGTGAAATTTCAACTTTACTATTGACTAATTATGCATATAAGTGTATATTTATGAAAACATGAAATTACTTACGGAGGTAATATATATTATGAAAAAGATTATAGCAACTGTTTTAACAACAATACTGGCACTGTCTGTCCTGACGGGCTGCACACAGGTAGCACCCAATACGGTGTTTTCCGCAGACGATCTGCCCGGCAAAGTTATAGGGGTTCAGTTGGGAACCACAGGAGACATATATGCTTCCGACTATGAAGCGGAAGGTTCCGTTATTGAGAGATACAATAAAGGTGCCGATGCCGTTCAGGCTTTGAAACAAGGTAAAGTGGACTGTGTCATTATCGACAACGAACCGGCAAAAGCATTTACGGCAAAGAATAAAGACCTTATGATATTGCCCGATCCGTTTGAGCTGGAAAATTATGCTATGTGTATAGCAAAATCCAATTCGGAACTTAAGGATAAGATAAATGCGGCAATAGCTCAACTGAAGTCGGACGGAACACTGGCTGCCATTATCTCCAACTATATAGGAGATGATACAAAAGGCAAGAGTCCCTATGTTTCCTATAACACCGATTACAGTAACGGTAAGCTTACAATGGCTACAAATGCGGAGTTTGAACCGTATGAATTTATGGAAGGCAATACCATAGTGGGAATTGATGTGGATCTTACGCAAGCGGTAGCCGATATACTCAAAATGGAGCTGGTTATTGAGAATATGGATTTTGACGCAATTATTGCCGCCGTTCAGTCGGGAAAAGCCGACATAGGAGTGGCCGGAATGACCGTTACCGAAGATCGCCTTATAAGTGTGGATTTCACCGATTCATACACTACGGCTACACAGGTAATAATAGTAAGGAAGAAGTAGTTTTAAATACAGGCGTCAGAGTCGGATATCTTCCGACTCCGATGTTTGTCGGAAAGGTAATGATGAAAGAGAATTTCAGCGAGTTTATAGAGCAGTTTAAAATAAGCTTTGTAAATAACTTCATAACCGACAACAGATGGCAGTACCTTACCAAAGGATTACTGGTAACTTTGGAGATAACTTTCTTCGCCGTTATGATAGGTATTATACTGGGATTTTTAATGGCGGTCGTACGCACAACTCATGACAAGACAAAAAAGTTTAAAGTTCTCAATGCAATCTGTAAAGGATATATAACGGTAATAAGGGGAACACCGGTGGTATTGCAACTGCTGATAATCTATTATGTTGTTTTTGCTACCGTTGCAGTGGATAAGGTATTGGCTGCGATTGTGGCTTTCGGACTGAATTCCGCCGCATATGTTGCGGAAATAGTGCGTTCGGGAATAATGAGTGTAGATCCCGGACAGATGGAAGCCGGAAGATCCTTGGGCTTTACGCACGGTCAGACCATGTGGTACATAGTATTGCCGCAGGCATTTAAGAACATTCTTCCCGCATTGGGTAACGAGTTTATAGTGTTACTCAAGGAGACTTCGGTTTCCGGCTATATCGCATTGGCCGATCTGACAAAAGGCGGAGAGATTATCCGCAGCAGGACATATGACGCATTTATGCCCCTTATAGCAGTGGCATTGATATATCTGGGTATAGTCATGCTGCTCACT
>FZPS01000062.1_pt561 | contig 13408 bp, 8 predicted proteins | sample 1817821 | NCBI WGS metagenome assembly FZPS01 (sample SAMEA104158645, study PRJEB21678) | metagenome | place: Germany | collected 2015-04-21 | reverse complement strand
ACCCAGTATTGGTCTTTTACGGTCTATTGCACCAATTAAATCAAGGAAAAAGGGAGGCTCCTCTATTTCCTTCATTTTCTTCAGGATACCTTTACTTACCAGATATTCCTGATAGGTTTTGGCCATTCCAATATAGTTGGCCTTATCACCTTCCAGAAACTTGTACCTGACCTGTAGAATACCTTGATATGGTCTTGGCTGATAAACATTCATAAATAACCAATGTTGACTTGGTAAAGAAGTCTTGCCTACCTGAATTATATTGAATTCAGCACCGACCTTATTGTAGGAGTCGTTTCTGCCAGCTATATCAGCAAATATTCTACCAATAGCATCACCTTCTTCGATGATTCCCAAAAAGGCCTGCTCATTATTCTTCATACCAAAAATCGGTAAATAGATCTGCTCTTCTATCTTTGACATATCTCTGGATCTTTGAACTGAATAATCACTGCCATAGACCTGTTTACTATATGCAGGTGTATATAATCTATTATTATTGAGATTTATTAAAGCACCAGAACCATCAGGAATAAAGATATATCCTTTAGCACTGGTATTTCCTGCATTAAAATATCTCAATATACTGATAGATGTAAGAGGATAAGATACCTGCTGCCCTTCTTTATTAATGATATTCTTCGGGTATTTAACTTCTTTTACAGGTATTCTTACAAGCAGATCCCCTTCATCAATCATATATTGTACTGAAACCTCAAATACTACAGGATTTTCTATTGGGGGATCCAGGTTTATTTCTTCATAGATCCTCTGTGTAATCTCCGGAGTATACCCAATCTCCTTTAAAATCAGAGTCATATCTTCAATATCCCAACGTGGTGTTCTATCATTTAATAAATAAACTTCATCATTTTTCAGAAACTCTACTAATGTCTTTATTTTATCCCCTCTAATCTCTGATTTATTTCTGATATCGTTTCTATTTTCAACAATCCATTTTAACAAATTCTCGATAAGCCTATTACGCCCGGCATTTGTTAAATCCTGAATCAAAGATATAAGTGTGTACTCACCAAAAACTTCATCACTATTAAAATTAAAGATATCTACCTTCTGATATTTTTCACTGAGCTCAACTAATTTAACTAAATTAAAGCTATCCAGGAAGAGCTGTTTCTGATCCCCATCCAATTTATCCAATATCTCTTTTTGGAAAACCTCTTTAGATGCTATTTTGGGCAAATAATCTTTATCTTCCCACTGCCTACCAAAAATATAATGTATTTCTACACCATTTCCTATCTTTTTTATTTCATACTGACCATATTTAACACTATCTGTATAGTTATTCATCTCTGTTAAGATATCATCTGGCGTATAGTAATTTATAATGAGCTGAGAAGACAACCTATCCCTTATTCTACCTCTTGCCCTACTCTCATTTTCTTCTATATCCTGAGGATTAGAATAATAGACAGTACCAGTCTCCTTTCTTTTTACTGCAATCTCCGTTGTCTCTCTATTCAAATATAATTGTAAGTGATCATTTTCAGCTACTGGCTCATAATTTAATAAAACTAAATCATTAGCCTTTATCAGAGTAGAATTAATAAGCACTATCATTACTAGCAATGAAAAGGTAAGTAGATTGCTTTTCTTCATCTCTATCCTCCTTTATAGACGGAACATTATCTCTGTATAGATACCGAAAATAAAGTTGTATAATTTTGATATCACACTGAAAAATAACAGGGCTATAAAAATTACTATACCAATACCCACAATGGTAAATATAGTTGCCAGTGTGTTTTTCCCCATAGTATAATCATGTATTGTTTGCATCCCAAAGAAAACCAGCAAAGCTGACCAGAGCAGGGCAATAATTGTAAAGAGATAATAGAAAGATGCCTCTTCCAGAGTGATCATATTACTTACAAGAGTCAGCGGCAGATTAATCAAAATAATAGGAGTAAGAGCATAAGCAGTTGTAGTATATATCTCCTTAAACTTACCTTTTCCATCCATCAGGGTAGTAATAGACCAGTTAACAATACACCATAATAGAAAAGGAACAATTATACTGGCAAATTCCATGTAAATATTTAGCTCTGTAAGTTTATTAGTATTTAAAATAAAACCTGTATATTGGCGGACAATTATGTAAGTAACTGATACAAAAAATAAGATTATTGTCGCAGCAGTAGCAGTTCCCCGTTGCTCATGTTTTATATCCCAGAATCCGTCAAAAGGATGGAAGATAACGTATAGGGCATATCTTAAGGCATGTAAATTTCTCTTTACTATACTTGGAAAATCTGAACCTTTTATCTTGCCGGCAGCAACATATTTATACCCTTTCATTCTCTCCTTTTTATTATCTTTTTTATGAAGATACAGAAAGGCAATTACCAGTAAAATTACAAGGGCTATAAAGACATAAATAAAATTCTCTTTTACATACTCCTGCCGAAAATACTTAAAGGCCTCTGAGTATCCCTCTCTATAATTAGCCAGGCGGTAGTATTCCATTGCCTCTTTAAATCTATTTTCCCGGACAAGGGCATTAGCGATCCACCTGTAAGCTAATTCATAGTGATTATTTAGCTTTAAAACCTGCTGCCACATCTCTGTTGACTCTTCAAATAAACCCAAATTATAATATTCCAGAGCAGATAAAATATAAGTAGCAAAGGCTGTTGGTTTAAAGACTATTAATTGGTTTAAACCCTTATCCAGAACAAAAATATGATTATTGTATATTTCCAGAGCTACCGGATTATTAAAGGTTCCCCTCTGGGTTCCTTTTGTCCCGAATACATATAGCAGGTTTCCATCAACATCATAGGTAAAGATCTTGCCATTTATTCCATCCAGGGCACTATAGGTGCCATATTGATAACCCTTTATATCAATAAAAGTTGTTGGTACCACAGAATCATCAGATGTATCTACAATATCTCCCTTAGGAGCAATAAATCCCTCCCGTCTCAAAACATCATCTCCAGCAAGATTTAAGCGGCGAATTAAATCATCTCTGTCACTACTGGCTATTGTTGTATACAGAAAACCTTTCGGATCTACATCAATAGAGGTGAAAAGAGTAGGAATAAACCTTATTCTTCTTTCCTTTTGGGCTTTTGTTGAAATTGCCCTCCAGATTATCTCCGAGATACTGGGGGTTACTTTAGGCGCCCCCATAAAACCCATAAATTCACCTGCACTGTCAAAGCTAACTAAGCCTTCATACCTATTTTTTACAACCACATATATTCTGCCTACTGGATCTACACCTATTCTTTTCGGTCTATATATATAAGATTGCGGGATAACACCTTCAACGTCTGACCGGGGTGGACCAATCTCCCTGATAAATTGCCCCTCACTATCTAAATGGATAATCCTTTCATTCTGTGTATCTGCAACATAAATATGATTATCCTCTGTTACAAAAATTCCCTCCGGACCATTAAAACCATCCTCTTTACCGTTATTAATAAAGCCATCAATAATTTTTACAAGATTAAAGTTTTTGTCAATTACCACAATTCTTTTATTACCACTATCCAATAGGTATATATTGCCATCATCACCAATATACATATCTTCTGGGGCACTCAGACCACCAATACCCATTTCCTTAAAATCAATAATTCGTTCATATATATATGGTGCAGGTACTTTTACCTTTTCCTGATCAAAGTCATAAACATAACTGCTATAAGGAATTGCAGCAAAAGTCAATACATTATTTAGAAAAATGTATAATACAAGAATGATGACAGTAAAGGATACCTTTTCTGCTTTAGCCATTTTTATCCCCCAATCCTAAAAGTTATTATTACCCATCAATCCAGGCCAGATGTACCCATCGTTTCAATTATCTGCGACTGGTTTATTAAAAATATAATAACCGGGATAAGCAACATAATTAAGGCTACAGCTGCAGCAACACCCTGTCTGGCTACACCACCTGCTATAATCTGATTTAAAGCATGTGGTAATGTTTTTAAATGTTCTGCATAGATAAACTCTCCACCAGTTGTACCCCATAAATTCTGAAATTCAAGTATCAAAAGGGTTAACCAGGCAGGTTTAATTATAGGCATAACAATATTCCAATAAATACGAAAAGTACTGGCCCCATCTATTTTCGCAGCTTCTAATAGAAAATCATCAACCATGGCATCAATAAATTGTTTCATCAGATATAAGCCTAAAGTTGAACCCCATCTTGGAACAACTATAGACCAGTAAGTATTAATCCAACCAAAAGATGATATAATCAAATAATTGGGAATCTGTACAACTGCAGGCGCAAACATCAAAGATAAAACGATTATTTCATTATATAGTTTTTTACCTCTAAAATTATATTTAGAAAGAGTAAAAGCCGCCAGGGAGGCAAAGAACAGATTACCCAAAAGACTTAAAACTATAATTACTATTGAGTTAAATAAATAACGTGAGATAGGAATCCAGGACTGCCCTATTAAAAGAAACAAATCATAGAAATTAACCAGGGTTGGGTTTCTCACAAAAAACCTGGGTGGAAAATAAAATAACTCATTCAATGGTTTAAAAGCCTGACTGATTGTATAAACCACAGGCATCGCAGAAAAAGTAGCACCTAAGATCAGGATAATAAATATAAGCAGGTCTCCACCTGTAGAACGGGAAAGCCGTTTTCTCCTTATCCGAATTTTCATTACCATTACCCCCTCTATTCACCGACTTTGGCCAATAACCTCTGTACTATTCTTTGAGTTAAAACCATGGAAAAAAATAGTACCACCGCCATAGCAGAAGCATAACCCATCTCATACCTGATGGTTCCATAATCCTGAATATGCTGCATCACTGTATGGACAGCATAATCAGTACTGGGAAAACCAACCAGGGCCGTGATCTGGCCAGCAGCCGCGAAGGAATTAGTAATCGCTATAATGGCGCCAAACATCAAATAACCTCTCATGGCAGGTAAAGTAATATACCAGAGTTCCTGCCACCTATTTTTAATACCATCAATGGCAGCAGCTTCATACAATTTAGGGTCAATTCCCTGCAAACCAGCAATAAAAACCAGAAAACTGGTACCAAGACTCATCCATAGTGTTACAATAATAACAATAGACATCATATAATCCGGATCTATTAACCACTGGATTGGTTTATTGATAACATTATATTTCAATAAAAATCCATTAATATAGCCGTACATATCACCACTGAATAATAGAGTCCACATCATGTAGGCGTTTCCTGAAATAGAAGGTGCATAAAATAAGAGTGTTAAGAAAGCCCGAACTTTTGGGGTTAACTCATTAATCAACCAGGCGATAACAAAACAAAGCATATAACTTAATGGACCTGTTACTGCAGAAAAGACCAGGGTATTCTTAACCGCAATTAGAAATATATCGTCCTCAAGAAACATTCTAATATAATTATCAATTCCTACCCAGATGGGAATCTGCAGCATATTAAAATTGGTAAAACTTAAGACAATCGATAGTAATACCGGAACAACTGTAAATGTAAAAAAGACTATAGTAAATGGCGCCAGGAAAAGATACTGTTCTTTATCTCTTTTTATATCTAACCAGAAAAGCTCTAACTCCCTATGTACCCTTTTATTGACAAGAATATTTTGATCCATAATTGATATCCCCCTCTTTTTATTCACCCTTACCTGGATTAAAGATATTCTCCGGTTCCTCTAGCATAGCTTTAATTTCTTTATATTTCTCCAGATCTAATTTATTAACAATGGTGTAATTCTGCCAGTATAGTTCTTTCCATTCTTCTTCCAGTTTCTCATAATCAGTTTCCAGGCCAAACTCAGACCGTTTTCTGGCAATCTCCGTATTTGCCGCCCGGTTATACTTCTGTATAGACTCCCGGACAGGTTGATTATCCAGGACAACTGCTCTAAATAGCCAATCAAACTGTCTTTGCACATAATAACCACCAAGTACGGGGGGAACACCTTCAACCCACTTCCACTGTTCCAATAACATTTCTCTTTCTTCTCGACTCCATGGTAATTGTTTCATGGCTGCAATATTGGCAGTAGCATATCTTGCTGCAGAGCCCATTAAGCTCTCCAATTCAAGGCCAAATCTGGCTTGAGTATCCTCTCTGGTCCACCATTTAAGAAATTCCCAGGCTGCTCCTTTTTTATCACTTTTGTTCATAATTACAGCACCTGTAGTTCCAGGAGGTACTGCCGCCTGTGCACCTGTAATGACTAATTGAGCACTACCAACAGGCACAGCACGGTTAATAGTACCATCCTCCTCAACTGTACCAGGTACAGGAGCCATTCCCCATTGCCCACGTAATTCAGGGGCAAAAACCTTCAAACTATTATATAAACCATAGGTAGTAATAACAATTGGTGTTTCCCCAAAACGGAAACGATTCTGCACATCAAATTCCTGTGGTAGATTATATAAGCTATATAAATCTGTAACCTGATTGATTGCCTGCACTACTGCCTCAGAATCAAGATTGGTAGCAATTCCATCTTCCTTGTAAAGGGGAATTCTTTGCTGGTATAAAAATAGCAACAATGTATTTAATCCTGGTCTTGTTAGACCTGTTCCCAGGAGATCGCCAAGACCAATATTCATATTATTCCTCTGTAAAATAGGTATTATCTCATAGACATCATCCCAGGTCTCTGGAACTTCCAGCCCTAACTCAGCCAGAATATCTTTCCGATAGAACATCATTGGAAAACCTTGGGACTCTGGTAAGGCATAGACCTTATCACGGAAAGTATAAGGGAGAAAGGCACTTTTCATAAACCTCTTACTCACTTCTCCAAAGTCAGCAAATTCTGAAAGGTCAACAAGAGCTCCACGAAAAGCCAACTCCATATTAGCTGCACCGATTGCTACATCTGGAGCAGTACCAGCTAAAATAGCAGGAACCAGTAAATTGCTCATATTTTCAATTAGTTCCAGTTCTACCGGAATACCTGTTTCTGGAGTAAATGTATCCTCAATCATTTGTTTTAAAACCTGTCCCTGATCCCGGCCAAGACCTATCCACACCTTGATAGTTTCTTCTTCTTTTCTTACCTCAGGTTCAATAAAATCATCTCCCCTAATATCACCTATCTGACTATAGTCATTTGTGAAGGTAGCTAAGAAGGCCATGATCTCATGCTTAATTCTACCAAAGAAAGATACGGTAGCTGCTGGCATCTTCTTTTCAGGAGAAGCGATAATAATATAATCAATTGTCAAAGGTTGTTTTGTTGTTTCACTTAGCCATGTTCCCAGGGAAGCCAGATGATCTTTAAATTGATCCAGTAATCTGGGAATCCTTTCTGGTTCTTTATACATTCTATTTAGTAAAATGGATATTTCCTGCAGATAGGATATATGACCTCCACTCAGGCCAATGTATTCTTCCATCTGGCATTTAATTTCTTCAAATTTATCCGCCTGACTCTTTAATTCATTGATTAAATTAGGTATTCTCTCTTCCAGCTGATAATCCCGATAATGATCAGGCCTGGTGGAAGTAATCATGATTATCTGTCTATAAATAGTTGTTAAGTCATAGAGAGATTCTTCTGCTTTCTTTACTATATCAACCAGCCCCCCTAAAACCACATTTAATTGCAAGGTGTGTTTGCCTTTTTCAAGATAAAACAAGTAAACCTCGCCATCTTCGTCCTGTAACTCATTCATTATGTAATTACTGCTAAAGGGAAAACGAATAGCCTTTACTTCCTGAAAAGGAGTTTTGCCATCAATGAAAAGTCTCCGATTACTATAAAAGCCCTGTTTTTGATTTTGTTTCCCTTTTATAGCGATCTTATATAGACCATCTTCGGGAACTTCGAATTCCCACAATAACCACTGATTTATATTGGACCAATGATAACCTCCGATAGCATTAAGACGTATCTTTGCCGGATGATATGGCTCAGCTGAGGGATCACCCTGATCAAAGATAGGATAGAGAGTAGGATCTGATTTATACTTCGCATCTTCACCCTGGATCTTTATAAATACGTTTTCTGCTTTTTTATAAGCCTTCATCTCATAATAATCTTTAAGTTCTTCGTATCCAGGGATCTCTTCCTCCTGGGTTATCTTTATATAGGATATAATCATTGGCTCTACTATCGAAACCAGCCTAATTGTGTTTTTACCTTCCCTAAAATAAAATTTATAAGGATCCGGATAATATCCATTACTATCACCTAAAAAACTGGTCCGCCAGACTGGATTTTCAACCTGTGGAGGTCGTATTTCATTATCATTAATATCTGTTAAAACTTCATCACCATCCTGCCAGACCCTGGTAAAGATAAGATTTTCCGCGCCTCCGAAGGGGCATACTCCATTGATATAAATTTCCCTTTCAATACCGGTTCTCCGACCAGAGACAGGATAATATTTTATCTCTATATTATATAAACCTGCTTCTGCAAGATAAAATTCCCATTCCACATACCCTTCTTCCTCTGTCTTGATAACAGGACCATCGACTCCTTCAAAGCTGCTAATAATTTCTACATTACTACTTTTATCAGTAAGATTATCGATACTTAAAATCAACTCTCTATCAGGTTTTTCTGCCCATTGATACTTAGCGAGATACTCCTCATAACTAATGAGCTCCCCGGTTTCCTGTGCTTGAGTTAATAACCCATCATTAATTAAAAGAAAAGATATAATTATCAAAAAACAAAGAATTATCTTATTGCATGATTTCACCAGAAATATCCCCCTTTTTATTAACACCAGGTTATGACTAAAGGTTCTTACTATTTAAAAATATCTGTTAATTTTTAAGTTATGTAAAACAGTTGTGAATAAACCTATATTATTACTACCTGAGAAAACTCCAGGTATTTGCGAAAAAACTACAGGCCAAAATACGAAAGCGTTTAAGTTTAAAATAAAAAAACACCTCTATAAATTTATATTATACCAAAAATAAACAATGTGTCAAGACAAAAAATCTAAGCCCCTTTAAACTCCATACAGGATTCTCTGATTATTAATTCTGTATCTAATACAATCGGTTCCAGTTTGATATAAGGTGAATTTAGCATACTTAATAGTTGCCTTGCAGCTAATTCCCCTATCCTATAGGAATCCTGCTTTATGGTAGTTAAGGCAGGAGTAATATATTTACATATTTCAATATTATCAAAACCTATTATGGAAAAATCTTCTGGTACTCTTAAACCAGCTTCTTTTATCGCCTTAATAGCACCAATGGCAATAGCATCACTATGACAAAAAATAGCTGAAGGCCATTTATCCATGCTGAGAATTTTTTTCATAGCATTATAGCCGCCCCCTTCATAAAAGGAAGCATCTACAATCCACTCTTCTTTACAATTTAAATTAAAATCTTTAACCCCGGCCATAAAACCATTACTACGTTGTTCGGCAGGAACAGAAACAAAGCCTGTAATCATCCCCACATCTCTGTGACCCAGTTCATGCAAATATTCAGCTGCTCTCCTTCCACCATATTCATTATTACTGGTAACATAAGTAGTTGTTTCATTGGTATATAGATAATCTATGAGAACTACAGGCAAATCTGATTCCAATAAGCGTTTCATACTATCATCAGGATGTATACCTAATAATATAGCACCATCTACCATCCGATCTTTACATTTGCCCAGATAATCGTAATTACCTAAATTATGCCATTTCTGATCAGCAAAATATACATAATCATAACCCGCATTACCCAGGGTTTTTTCCACACCAAATAGTACTTCCTGAAAGAAAAGATTATGTAAACCAAATTCATGGGAACTATTAAACAATATTCCTATTGATTTGGATTGATTTAATGATAAGCTTCTGGCAACAGAATTAGGTATAAAGTTTTCTTCCTCCATAATTTTTCTTACTCTTATTTTTGTTTTCTCACTTACATCAGGCCGGTCATTAATAACCTTGGATACAGTTGCGATAGATACACCTGCCAGCCGGGCTATATCATATATGTTAGCCATTCCATCCTCCCTTTTAATTACAAATATTGTCAATATTATTATACTTATTGAAAAATTTAATGTCAAGTGAATGAGATTCCTGCAGGTAGATACAACCTGCAGTATATATAAAATTAATAATTTTACACTTCACGCTCTATGAGTTCCTGACTCCTGACATCCAGCCGGGTATAATCAAGAATCTCATACTTTGCCCCTGCAGAATCCTTAATTACCAGATGATTTTGCCTGATAAATTTAGCATCACTTCTCCTGGCTAATTCAAAGGTAATTACGCCCCTATCTGTCTCCACTGTCCAGACAGGTGTCCTCATCCTGTAATCAATATTGATTACCTTCCTTATATAGGGTATATAATAGACCTTTTCCAATTCCTCCTGTAAAAGCCGTCTGGATTCTTCCTCCAATTCAGCCATATCCTCCAGTATACCGATTTCCCTACCCTCTTTATCTTTGAATAAAATATACTTATCTTTATAGGAATAGGGGAAAGCCCTTTTTACCCCAATATTATCGTAGATCTTTCCACCCTTTATCTCCAGCTGCAAATTGCCATCCTGGCTCTTAGATATATGTAATCCTTCCCCCTTGAGCATTGTTAACTCTTCATTTAACAGGGATTCCCTATTCTTCATTAAACTACCCCCTCTATATGGCATGTATCTCCCTCTGCATATTAGACAATCTGGCATAAACCCCGTCTCTATTCAATAACTCTTCATGACTACCCATCTCCACTATCTCCCCATCTTCCAGCACAAATAACCTATTGGCATTCCTCAGGGTTGAAAGCCTGTGAGCAATGGCAAAGGTAGTTCTATTCTTAACCAGTCTTTCCAGAGCCTGTTGAATCTCCAGCTCTGTCTCTGTATCTACAGAAGCTGTTGCTTCGTCCAGGATCAATATCCTGGGATCCTTTAGTAGCGCCCTGGCAATAGAGATCCGCTGTTTCTCTCCACCGGATAAACGGACTCCCCTCTCTCCTACATGGGTTTCATAGGCATCAGGAAACTCCATGATAAAATCATGGGCATTGGCAGCTTTAGCTGCAGCAATAATATCATTGATAGAGGCATCTGGCCGGCCATAGGCTATATTTTCAGCAATGGTACCACTGAAAAGAAAAGGCTCCTGTAGAACTACTCCAATCTGGCTTCTTAAACTTTTTAAACTGACATCTTTAATATTATGGCCATCAATATATATGGCACCTTCATCCGGGTCATAAAAGCGACAGATCAGGTTAATCAAAGTGGTTTTTCCTGCACCACTATGACCAACTAAACCAATAACCTCTCCAGGCTCTACCTTGAAGGACATATCCTTCAGGACCGTTTCTCCTTTCTCATAACGGAAAGTAACATTTTTAAATTCTACCTCACCCTCTATCTCTTTCAAATGGTAAACATCAACACTATCAGCTATATCAGGTTGGGTATCCAGTACTTCAAATACTCTGTCTGCTGAGGTAGCTGTCCTCTGAAACCTGTGGTTCATGTGACAAAGGTCCTGTACCGGTGTATAAAATTGCCACATATAACCTGTAAAGGCCATCAGGGTCCCGATGGATAATTCACCCATGATTACCTGTTTACCGCCAAACCACCAGATAAAGATAGTACCCAGATAGGTCAAAAACTGCATACTGGGGGAATAGATGGTCCGCACTTTCAGGGAATTAAGCTCCTCGGCAAAAACACTCCTGCTCCGCTGTTTAAATCTTTCAACCTCTCTATCCTCCTGGGCAAAAGCCTTTACCACCCTGATACCGGGAATGGTATCCGCCAGGATGGTATTTATACTGGCATATTTCTTCCAGAGGGTACGGTAAATACGCCGCAATTTATTACGGAAATACAGGGTCAGGAAGACCAGTAAAGGAGCAGGCAGTATAATTAATATAGCCAATTTCCAATTTAAATTAAAAAGTATAGCAACTATAAAAATCAAGGTAAAGATATTCTGGGCCAATCTCTGAATATCCTCACTTAAAAAATGCTGTAGACGATCCACATCGGAAGTAACCCGGGACATTATCTGCCCTGTAGACTCTTTATTATAAAAATTCAAAGAAAGGCTCTGTAAATGGCAATATACTTCTTCCCGCATATCAACAATAATTTTCTGCCCCAGCCAGCTGACCAGGTACATCCTGCCTGTAGCAAGAAGGCTCGTTAAAAGATTTATTATCAACATGGTGATAATAATAACCAGCAATAATTTTATAGAACCCCGGGGAGCAAAAGAAGTCAATATGAGGGAGATAGTTCCACCCCCTCCTACATAGCTCTGACCTTCTGCCCCAATGGCAGGCACTATTACATCATCAATCAGGGTTCTATTGACAAGGGGGGGTAATAAACTAATAAAAGTAACTGCCCCCAACATAAGAAAAGCCACAATAAACACCAGCAGATATGGCCTCACATAGGATAATAAGCGCAAGAGCAATTTTCTTTTATCCAGACAATCCTCACAGAAATTTCTTCCCGGAGGAATAACCCTGGCACATTTGGCACAATATTTAATATTCTGTTGGCCCCTACCTGATAACCGTATATTTTCCGCAAAACTCTCCTTCTGGTAACGCTGCTGTAATAATTCATCCAGGTTTTTTAGAAAATCCTTTAAATCCATCAGTAGGGCAGGAGTACAACGCATGATTTCCAGACTACCTGTCCTGCTGCTGATCTTCAGTATATTATTACCCGTCAATTGCCGCAAGTCTATATTATCTATATCCTCCAGGTCTATTGCCAACCCTCTTAATATCGGTTCCTCAGGAGAAGAAAGATTTAGTATCCGCCTTTCTGTTACTACGATTAATTCCTCTGCATAGTTTCCTTCAATACTTAAATCAGTTATAAATACCAGTTCCGGCTCTTCTCCACCCTTTCCTTCCTCCAGAATATTTCTTATCCTGTCATACAGCGGTGCAGGCAACTCTTCCTTTTTATAAAAAAATTGACTATATTCAGTCTTTTTTATTCTTCTTTTTCTAGCAAGTATTTTCATTTATATCCTCCCTGATTCTCCAAGCTCATTTTTCATGGATTTTATAACACTGCCTTCTTTTCCCCGATAAACTTAACTTTATCAACTGCCACTTCTTAACTTCTCCAGTAAACTATACAAAGTATCCAGTTCTTCCTGCTCTAGGACTGAAAAACGTTTTTCGATATTATCCCGGTAAATCGGCAGCAACATATTTTTAAATTCCTGCCCCTTCTCTGTTAATTTAATTAACCACACTCTCCGATCTTCCTGGGATTGTTCCCTTGTTACTATACCCTTCTCAATCATCCGGTCTATCAGACCAGTAAGATTACTGGCATGACAGTGGAGGTGTTCTGATAAAAAATTGAAAGGAACACCTTCTACATTAATATGATATAAGGCGTGAAACTGGGCCCAGGTCAGCCCATGAGATTCTGTAATAGC
>FZPS01000027.1_pt253 | contig 13415 bp, 10 predicted proteins | sample 1817821 | NCBI WGS metagenome assembly FZPS01 (sample SAMEA104158645, study PRJEB21678) | metagenome | place: Germany | collected 2015-04-21 | reverse complement strand
GGATAGCCTTGCGTTTTTTAAGAGGCATTTCCTTGTATTTTCGTTGAAATGGTACCAAAGTTACATGGTAATCTGACATATTATATCCTCCCTGTCCATTTACTGTGACTTAATAATGAAAGCAGTAGTTTACTGGCAGTTTGTATCAGGTCTAACCTTTATGCTTAAGATTATATCATAAATTTAAGAAAATCAAATAATTTTCACTCGGTGAAACTCTCTTTTAAAGAATACAAAGTCAGCAGTGGTGTATCGGGTATATTTACAACCATTGGTCATCATCTCACAAGAGCGATAATTATAACCGGAAGGGAATCTATTACAGCCGGACAAAGGATTTTAAAGATTTTTCCGAACCAAAGATTCTGTATATGAAAGAGGACAGCAGGGAATATGAAAGAATAAAAACGCATGACTGGGAAGACAAAGGGTGGATATGAGAATAATTTAACAGCGCTGTGTAAATTGGTTCAATAATGAATACAGTTGTATTTATTGCTGAAAAAAAGTTCAATTGCATGTAATTAATTTCATTGCTATAATTATACTAGTACTGAAAATAGTGTTCCAAGTATACGGGCAAAGTATAAAATATGGGCATTTGCTTTATTCTCTTGACTTAATATCATGTAAATGCAGGTATTATACCACAAATAGAATATTCGCAATTTATAATTTACTGCAATTTTTATATATTATTATCCACGAATGTAAATAAACACATGAAATGGTGAGAAGCAATGAAAGTATACATATTTTTTTTAGTAAGAGTACTTCCCATATTGATTGTGCCCATTATAGTTATGACTGCGATATACTGCTGGAGCATCGAAGTTATTAAACAGCAAACCTACGAAAAAAATTTGGCTGTTATGAAAAGCAGTGCGGAAACGATTAAAAAGACTTTTGACAATATGAATAATTTAATTACATATATTAATGGAAGTCCAAGCATTAACAGGTTATTTACAACTGTCAACCCCGTACTCGACGGTTCAACTACATCAGACCTGTTAAGCATTCAACGGGAGCTAAGAGCTTTAACAACCGCTAACGGGCTTATAGAGAACATTCAGTTATTTTCCGTAAAGCACAACATACTAATTGATTCTGTTACAAGTGCCATATTTATCGACAGGTATTACACATCCAATTTTGTTATTGAGAATATGCCGTTTGACTACTGGTACCATAATATCCTTTTGTTACCGCACAATTATGATATATATCCGGACCTTGAAATAAGAACCGGAGCTCAGGTACAAAAGAGGGTTATGTATACAAAATCCCTTCCGATGACAGATACAAAGGAAATTATTGGAGGGGTTTTTATATTTCTTGATGAAGAGTATCTCTTGAAGCTATTCAGTAATATTCCTTATGAGAATACCGGGTTTATGTATATAATCGGCAGGAACGGAGAAACGATTCTATATAAGAACGGTTCGGAAATGAACAATCCAATGGCGGATAGCATGCGTTTTACAGATCAAAGTGGTTATTTTCATCAGAAGATTGACGGCAGGAATATGTTTATAACCTATTACAAGGATGAAAGCAGAGATTTGGTTTATGTAGCGGCGCTCCCTCAAAAACAGGTTCTGGAACCCACGGCCGATATCCGACTTTATATCGGTATATTAATCCTTTTATCATTAATTGCGGGCGGAATTTTGTTATTCCTGTCTGTGGCGAAATTATCAAAACCGATTTCAAATATATATACACTTATTTGTGAAGAAAATTCCAAAATATCTTATGAGGATTTTGAACTTGAAATATCAAGACTCGTTAAAAATAACAAAGAAATGCAGGAGGCTTTAAACAACCAGATTCCTGAATTGAAAACTTCAATCTTTTATAATCTATTAATTGGCAGGTTTCACAATGAAAATGATATACGTGATAACCTGATGAAAATTAACATAAACCCCAATGCGCAGTTTTACGTTGTATTGATTGCTTCACTGAACGATTTGTATCCTAATATTAATCTGGAAGAGATTAGTGCGCGCAAACTATATATAAACAGCTTCCTTACCGGTAATTTTGATAACGTGGAAGGAATCTATAATCTTGATTTTGAAAGAACCGTTCTTCTTCTGAGCTATAACTTAGCAAATTATGTCGATGTTATGGAACAGGTTGAAAAGAATGCCGAGTACATAGTGGAGCAGTTGAATATGAGAGTTAAAGTTAATATTTCTTTTTCAGGTGATATTGCTCGTAATGTCATGAGTATCCCTTCAAGCTTTTTTAATGCAAATACTGCTGTAATCTTTAAACGCAATTAATAAACCGCCCATTGGGAGATAGCAAAAAACAATAACAAAGGCCACGGGTATTACTGACAATAAATATAATTGCCAGATTCCTTTTCTATTAAAGTATTTATTAAAAAATCCACTGAATAAAATGTTCTTAACTGAATGCTGTGGTTCCTTATAATGTTTTACCACTTCCTTACCTCCCAGTAGACCATCCTATAAGATACACCGCATCATGGATAGATATAGATGAAGAAAAAACAAACGGTCATTAAAATTTTCTAGTATAATGCTAACACCATGCGTGTTTATGGTAAAGAAGCAATACTTCATCTCCGGCTTATGAATCGTTCTTTATTCATGAAAAAAACCCTTATATTTATTAGTTCGGAATCCTTTTTAAGACAAAAATAAAAATCGTTCTCTGCCGTGGTATAAATAAATATTTGAATTGTTCCCCCATTAATGTCAAACGTTTTGTCTGTGATGTAAAAAGCATATTCCATGTATTAATCGAAAATTTGTTTTTATTTAATAGGCATCGGTCGGCGTACTTCCGAAACAACGCTTATATGCTCTGCGAAAAACCTGGGGTGAATTATATCCAACCTTTTCAGCAATCTCTTTTATAAGATATTTGCCTTCTTCTATATATTCCCGTGCTTTTTCCATGCGAAGCCTTTCGACATATTTGGAAAAATTCTCGCCCGTTTTCTGTTTAAATAATGATGAGAGGTATACTTCGGTAATTCCGAATACATTAGCTATTAATGTAAGGGAAAGCTGCGGGTCTGTATATTTCTCTCCGATATATTGCTGTATCTTGTTAATTAAGCTGTTATCGCTTTTTCGAATTGTATCATAATTATTTGACGTTATGACCAAAAATATTTCTTTAATCAGGTAATAGGTCTGAAGTAAATCTTCTTGGTTTTGAAGCTTCTCCGATATTTTTTCTTTTATTTTTACTATCTGCCGGGAATCGCTGTTATAATTATTATAGACACGAAGAAGGGTAGCATTCAATGACTGCAAAAGAGCCAATAACTGTTTAGGATTATCCGTTCTAATGATATACTTATTTCGTTTCTCAAGTTTTTCGAATACTTCAGGAAGCAGAGCCCAGGAATGAAGTATATTGTTATCACTTCCAAGCATCACGATGGTTTTTCAATGTTCAAAACAGAGGTCAGTTCCTTCAATATTGTGGACGGTACGCCTTATGGACGGGATATAATGGCGGAACTTTCGAAAGCGTGCGAACGGGAAGGGATAAAGCTTTGCTTTTATTACTCCCATGTTCGTGAATGGCGTCATCCGCATGCTCAGAGCATTGAGGTTCTTGAGCCCGGTTTGTGCGGCAACTTCGGTAATTTTTGGGATTACCGCGATGAACGGAGTAAAAACCTTCAGATATATTTGGATGAGTTTGTTAAACCGCAGCTAAAAGAGCTTCTTACCAATTATGGGCCTATAGGGATTATCTGGTTTGATACTCCTTCGTTGATACGTCCCGAACAGGCACAGGAAGTAGTAGAGCTTGTCAGGGAACTGCAGCCGGAGTGTCTCATAAACAGCCGTGTGTGTGATAACGAAAGTGTCGACTATGATTATCTTAGCCTTGGGGATTGCGAAATTCCCGGAATTCCTGCCAGTATGGACTGGGAAACACCCATGACAATTTGTTCGTGGTGGGGGTATAATACACAACCGGACAACAAGTACCGTTCACCTGTTGAAATTATTCGACAGTTAGTAGATATCGCAAGTCTGGGCGGCAATTATCTGCTTAATGTGGGACCCGATCCTGCGGGCGTAATACCTGAAGAGGCACAGGCGCTTTTAAAAATTATGGGCGAATGGATGAAAATCAATGGCGATGCGATATATGGGACAAAGGGTTCTCCTTTTGAAAAACAGCCTTCATGGGGCAGGATCACATGGAAGGATAAATACCTGTATCTACATATTTATGAATGGCAAAAAAGGATTTCTCTTTTCGGTTTGAAAAATACCGTAAAAAGATGCCGGCTTCTTTTGGCTCCGGATTGCAATATCCTGTTTAAACAGACTAATGATGAAGCATTTGGTTTTAGTCGGCTGGAAATAGATCTTCCTGAAATTGAGCCGGATCCGTATTGTACTGTTCTGGTCGCAGAAATTGACGGAACACCTGATATTGATCAGACCATGATTCAGGATGATTCGGGAATAATCCGGCTTCCTGCCCTTCAGGCTTCTTTGCACAGGGAATCGGAAGACAGCAGTGTAAAAATATCACGATCAGGAGCGATAAGTGACTGGTTTTACACTGAAGACTGGGTAAGCTGGGAATTTATCGTAACCAAGCCCGGTGATTATGATATTTATCTCTTTGTGAAATCGGGAAGGGGTAGACAGAAATGGGATTACGGACATGAAGCGGAAATTAAAATAAACAATAGAAAATTAACGTGCACGATAGATGAAGACATAAAAGACAGAACATCCGATATACCGCTAAAAATTTTCGCAGGCAGAATCAGTTATGATACGGCGCTGCGTGATAAAGCAGAATTGCGGGCATTGAAGATCAACCGGAGAAACTTGAAAGGCTTACAGCTCCTCTCACTGGAGATCATCCCGGCCGATAAATAAACAATCGGGAATTAAATCTTCAGTGTGCTTTTCAGGGGTTAATAAGTACGCGATAAAAATAATTTTGGATCCATTATTATTTTTTAAATTATACTTTGTTAGGAGGATGAAACAATGAAGAAAGAATTGAAGGGAGTTGGAAAAATGAGAACAAAAAATTGGCTTTCAATGCTCATGGTTCTATTAATGGCGATTTCGCTTGTTGCTTGCGGAAGCACTCAGAAGCCTGGGACAGAAATCAATGATATCGTACAGAGCAGCTCCGATACTGAATCACCGGGCGTGGCTTCTTCGGGTTTACCAATTACTCCAGAAAAAACAACGATTTCCGCTTTTATTATGCAAATGCCTACCGGAATGATTGACGTTAAGACCAATACATTTACAACTGAAATGGAAGAAATGACAAATGTACACCTTGACATGGTGGTTGCTCCGAATGACGGCGCAAAAGAAAAATTAAATCTGCTTCTTGCCAGTGATGATTATCCTGAAATTATACTTGGAGGCTTATTCAATAATGCAGAATTGGTAAAATACGGGACAGAAGAAAAAATACTGATACCGCTTAACGATTTAATTGATAAATATGCAATCAATCTTAAGGAAAGGTGGAGTGAGCATCCATCATACAAAAATGATATGACTTCTCTCGATGGCAATATTTACGGTATTCCTGCGGCCGATTCCGGAACTACGGGACATGGAGCGGCTTCCATGAAGCTTTGGATGAATATGGACTGGCTTGAGAAGCTCGGACTTGACATGCCTGTGACAACGGAAGATTTTCATAGTGTATTGAAAGCTTTTAAAACACAGGATCCGAATGGTAATAACAAGCAGGATGAAATACCGTTGACCGGAGCAATCAACACATGGAATGCCGATCCCTACTTATTTTTGTTGAATGCTTTTGATTACTATGATAATGGGACTCTCTTGAAACTGAAGGATGGCAAGGTTTCTTTCTGCGCGAATACAGACGGCTTTAAACAAGGTTTAAAGTACATTGCAACTCTTTATAATGAAGGTTTGATTGATCCCGCGGCGTTTACCCAAAATGAGCAGCAATTATCTGCTATAGGCAACAACGAAGGTGTAGCTATAGCTGGAGCCGCCGCTGCGGGGCATTTAGGAATGTTTGTCGGCGTAAACAATATTGAACGCTGTAAACAGTATGATAATATTTTTCCTCTTCAAGGGCCGAATGGCTATATGGGCACTCCCTATGCAAAAGATGTTCGGCTAAGCGGCGCTCAATTTGTGATAACGGACAAATGCAAACGTCCAGATGTTGCTATAAGATGGGCGGATCTGTTCTGTTCGGAAGAGATTACCGTAAGAAGCCAGATTGGAATTAAGGGCAAACAGTGGGATGATGCTGATCCGGGTACGGTAGGAATGGATGGGGTAACACCCGCTACGCGTAAGTATCTCACTTTCGAAACCAGCGGCGAAGTTGCTAAGACGAATGACACATGGGGTTGGACAATGAGATTGATAGAACCTAATTGGAAGGCCACATTCCAGGTTGAAGGCGATATATATGATCCGACAAATTACGAGGCGAGACTTTACCGCGCTACGATTAAGCTTCTCCCATACGCGGCTGATGTTGACCAGATGCCGTCTTTCTGGATGAACAACGACGACTCGTCAAAAATAAACCAGATTTTCACACCACTTAATGATTACGTAAAAACATCAATTGTTGAATTCATAACGGGCAAAAAAGATGTTGATAAAGACTGGGATACATATATATCCGGTTTGTCAAAGCTCAACTACGAGGAATATGTCAGGCTCTATCAGACTGCATATGATGCACTTGTAAAATAAGTCTTACGGTTATAAATTGCCGGATATTCTTTGAAAAAGGGTTGCTGCAAAACAGATTATCTATTTGCAGCAATCCTTTCCAATATACTGTAAAACAACATTCACTTATAGCCTGCTCGTGTATTTTTTATGATTTTGACAATGAGCGCAGGGCAGCAAAAAAACAATATAATATAACTGGCTGCAGTGGAAAAAAGTAATACAAAATTGCATGACACAGTTAAAATTAGTTAACGCAGTATTTACTATGAATTTTATAGCTGCTTTTACCCTTTTACAGAACCAACCGTCATTCCCGAAATTATATATTTCTGCCCAAGCAAATATATTATTAAGACTGGCAAGCTTGTAAGCAAAATATCCGCGCTTACCAGATTCCATTCTTTGTGGAATTGGCCAAAGAAGCTGTAAACAGCCAGCGTCATAGGCCATTTAGTCGAGCTGTTAAGGTAATAAAGCGGAAAAGAAAACTGGTTCCATGCATCCATGAATGTCAATATGGCTACGGTTACGAGTACAGGTTTAAGCAGCGGCATAACTATATTGAAGTAAAGCCTTATTGGGCTGCAGCCGTCCAGTATTCCTGCTTCATCGAGTTCAAGAGGGATAGTGCCGATAAAGCCATAAATCAAAAATACACTTATTGGCACTTGTATTGCAGCGTACAGCAAAGCTATCCCGATTCGTGTATTATTAAGGTGCGTCAGTTGCATAACCTTCATCAATGAAACATAATTAACAGGCATTGCCAATCCCGTAATGATAAAAAAGTATAAAAATCTGTTGAGTCTTGTCTTATTCCTTGCTAAAACATAAGCGGCCATAGAAGTTAATAATATTGCAATTAGAATAGCCGAACCTGCGTAAAACATGCTGTTGAAAAATGACCTCAAAAGTTTACCCCGCTCAATTACTATAAGATAATTTTCAAAATGCAGAGTTTTGGGCAGATCCATACCCATTGAACTTGCCTGTGCTTTATCCTTTAACGAGTTAATAAAAATCAGCAATAAGGGGACCATCATTACTATGCTTACCATCCATGCAATTATATTTTTTATGACAACAGATACGGTGTATTTTCTGGACATTAGAATTCAACCTCCTTCCTGTCAAGGAGCTTTACAGTAAAATATCCAATGACCGACATCATCACAAACAAGACGGTAGACATAGCAGTTCCTACTCCGTATCTTCCAAGTCCGAATTCTCTGAAGACAGAGGTATATAGAACTTCCGTAGCATAGCCGGGGCCGCCGTTGGTCAGAACATATACGGTATCAAAGATTTTAAGTCCATACAAAACATTCAGTACTATAGTTATAGTAATTGCGGGTTTAAGCAAAGGCAGTGTTACATATCTTAATTTGCTAAAGTAATGCGCCCCGTCAATATCGGCGGCTTCATAATACTCGGGAGGAATTGATTGCAATCCCGCGATAATGATTGTCATAATATAGCCCAGACCCTTCCACGTATCAACGGCGATAATCGAGTTGAAGGCATATTTTAAATCAACAAGCCACTGTTTTGCAAGAAAACTTAAACCGATACTATTTAAAAATACGTTTAAAAGGCCGGTTTCAGGGTTCAATATCGACTTAAATATTAGGCCTACTATGATGAAAGAAAGTATCGACGGCATGAAAATAAGCCCTCTGTGGAAATTCCTGAATAGAACACCTTCGTTGAGGATCAATGCAAATACAATACCGAGTCCGGTTTTTAGAATGGTTGTGGCAACGGTAAACCAGACAGTATTACTCAAAGCGGAAAAATAATGCTCCTCAGGTGAAAAAATAATTTTAAAATTTTCAAGCCCGATATAGTTTATTTCCTCACTATAGCTGCTCCAATCCGTAAACGAATAAAACAGGCCCATAATGCTGGGAACAACAAATAAAAGGAGATACAGGCAAAGGGTTCCTATAACAAAATAGAAAGGATAAATTCTGCTTTTCATATTTTGTTTTCCTTTCATACTTTTTAAGAAATTGATACTTTTTGAAGTAATAGCCCGATACTGGCATACCGGGCTATTACCAAATCCGTATATCAGTATATCATATTATTTTAGTTAACCCAATTCGGATCCTTTGCGGCTTTTGCAGCATCCGATCTTCTCTTGTCAATGCTCTTAAGAACGTCTATGGGCTGCATCGCATCGGTAAACATAGCCGACAAATCTTTGCCTATCTCTAACCATTGAGGGTTCAGGTATTTAATTTGTGTCTGGTAAACTGTCCCATGTTTTGGATAAGCATTGTAAAAATTCCTTATTTCGTCCGAATATTTATCATTAAGCCCTGAGAACGGCAGTGAGTTAAACTTCGGCGTGTTATCCAGAATATACTGAAGGTTTTCCGGTTTTGCTATATAAGCAAGATATTGTTTTGCCGCATCAATGTTTTTTGAACCCGAATATACGAAGATTGAAGGACCTGCAGGATTAACATTGAGGATTTGGTTGTCGACCAAAGGGATTACAAAGAAGCCAAAGGTATCAGCCTTGACATCCGGATAGGCGTTTTCGATCTGTTGAGGCAGGCCCTGATTATAGACCGTCATTGCATATTCACCGCTTGCCATGTTCTTTTCGGTATCTGCGTATGTATTGGACATGTAGTTTTTTCCGAAGTATCCCAAATCAATCAGGTCATTCAACTGTGTAAGAGCTTCAAGCATTGTTTCGTTTTGTTCGAATGTAGTCTCATTGCTGTTAAGCTTGTCTGCCAGACCCGGGTTTAACTCTTCATATCTTCCTCCCAATTCAGGGAACCAAAGCACATGATGCCATCCGTCGGAGACGCACTCATAAATCGGTATTATACCTGCATTAAGTATCTTTTGACATACGTCTTTAAATTCATTGTAAGTAGTTGGTATTTTCAAACCAAGGTCATTGAATATGTTTTTGTTATAACAAATTCCCCATACGGCTGAAACATCAGCAAGGGTCATGCCGTACAGTTTTCCGTTAACAGAAAGTTGTTCCGCAGCTAAAGGATCAAATCTTTTTGCCCATTCCTCATTAGAGAGATCAACGCCGTTCTTTTCAATATCAAGTAGTGATACGATATCGAATTTACCGCTCTGATTACCGAATAAATCGGTACATTCCCCGGCATTTAATTTAGTTTTAAGAAGAGTTGGGTATTGATCTGCCGGTACTATCTGATAGTCTACTTTAATTCCGGTTTCACTTTCAAATTTAGCCCCGACATCCTGCTCAGCTTTTTGAACCCAATCCTGGCTGGCCATGTAGGATATGGTTATGCTCTTCTTTTGAGGTGCTGTTTCCGTACTGCCTGTGTTGCTTCCCGACGGTGATTGAGGTCCGGCGCAACCTGTAAATGTGGAACATAACAACCCTAAAACGACGATTAATAATAAAATCTTTCTCAATTTGTATAACCTCCTCTAATGGCTTAATTTTACGGTTTAGTAAAATATACAGGCGCAAGGCATTGACATTAGGCGCCCACTCCTGTACAATTTACTTGTCACGTACCGTACCTATAGTTTATAATAGTTGTTCCAGAATTAACATGCAGAAATAAGGCGGATTATTTGCACTTATTTAACCGACTGTTTATAAAAGTTTAGGATATTTAAGTGTGTCTGTCTATTCTGGAGGAACCTATGAGAAAAAGAATAAAAACAATTCAATCAAATTTGTTTTTCACTTATTCACTGATTATTATAATAGTGTTTGCCGTATTTGTTACCTTTTTTTATTTTTGGGTTTCGAAGCTCATAAAGGATAAGGCTTTTGAAACTATTGCAAACCTTTTGGATTCAACATCGGACAAATTGGACATAGAGATACAGAAAATGGATCAAATATCAATGAGTGTTCTTTATTCAAGCGCTGTTAAGGACCGGTTTATGGAATATATCAGCGAACCGGATAAAACAGCCTATACGCTGTATGATGAAAATAATCGGAAATATGCATACATCAATAACACAAAAGAGCTTATTGACGTACTTTTTGCAATCATCGGCCCTAATCGGCCGGTCCAGCAGATATACCTTTATGGCTTTAATGGCAAAGTTTTTGGAACAGGTACGGATAACAGGCAGCAGAATTTATCCGTGAGTGAAAAACCATGGTATGAAGAAGTTATCGATAATAACGGGAAGAAAGTTATTTCCCTGCCAATGAAAGATGAAGAATTATCAAAATTTGCCACACAGAGAGGTAGTCCTTACTTTATTTCCCTGTTCCGTGTATACTTTGATAATTATAATGTTCCTCAGGGTATTGTAGAAGTCAAGCAGTATTACGATGAGATATTCAAAAGTATTGACAGAAACATAAATAACAGATCCGATGATCTGCGTATTTTTGTTTATAATAATAATGGTGACTTAATATATCCTTTGAAAGAAAATGCATCAGAGAAAGATTTCCACTATTTCCGGTTGAAAAACCCTGATGTGAACCAGGCTTTTTCAATCACAGCCATTAATCCTTTCAATAATGAAAGGGAGTTAATTGGTTACAGGTACTCTGAATACACAGGATGGACAACTGTTGTCGCAATATCGGAAAGCAAACTTCTTTCTCCTGTTTTTGCTTTTACAAGAATTGTACTGCTTGTTACGCTGGTAACTCTTTTCCTCGCCCTCGCATTTTCATTTTTTGCCGCAAAGAAGGTTACAGTACCAATTGCAAGGCTTCATAAGGCAATTAAGTCATTTAACCTGGAATTGCCGGTGGTTGCATATCCAATTGAACTTTCCAGCGATTTATACGAACTGGAAGATTTAAATCAGGCTTTTCACAAAATGAGTATCAAATTGAAGGAATCACATAATGAATTAATGATTTCAAAGCAGCAGGAAATGCAGGCGAGGATGCTTGCGCTGCAATCGCAAATGAATCCACACTTCTTATATAATACACTGTCAATAATAAGTGTTATGGCGGAAGAATCAATGTTTGAACAAATTGCTGAGATGTGCGGCAATGTTTCGGATATGCTGCGGTATATATCATCTGACAAATCGCCGCTTGTTAAGATAAGCACTGAAATCGAATATACACAAAAATATCTTTCATGTATGAAATTCCGGTATGGCAGCAAGCTGTCATATTCAATTGAAATAGACGACGAAATGAAAGAAATAAGAATACCCAAGCTTATAATACAACCTCTTGCCGAAAATGCAATAAAATATGGGACATATAGGGAGGCGCCCTGGAATGTGAGAATATATGGACATAAAACAGACAATTATTGGCAGATTACTGTCGAAGATAATGGAATAGGTTTTGATGGCGACAAATTAAAAGCCATTAATGAAAAAATAGAAGAGGTTAACAAAAATGGGCTGATCCCAAGTCTTGAATTAGAAGGCATGGGTCTTTTGAATATATATATGAGATTGAAACTAGCCTATAAAAATAAAATGATTTTCCAATTAGGAAACAGTATTGACGGAGGAGCAGTTATAACAATTGGCGGAAGCACGTAAGTGATTTATGGGAGGACAACTGAAAATGAAGGACAATATTATATACAGCGTCATTGTTGCAGAAGATGAACCATTGATTCTCAACAACCTTGTAAAAAAAATATCAAATCTGAACATGGGATTCCAGGTTGTAGGAACCGCCGATAACGGTAAAACCGCCTTGAAGCTGGTTGAGAGACATTCTCCGGATGTCGTTGTTACTGATATCCGCATGCCTGTCATGGATGGCCTTGAACTTCTAAAAATCATTTATTCAAGGGATCCTAATATAAAAAAGGTTGTTGTAAGTGGTTATGACGATTTTAAATATGCCCAGCAGGCTCTTAAATATGAAGCTACCGATTATTTGCTTAAACCTTTGAAATCGGAACAACTGATTGAATCTTTCAGTCGAATCCGGATTTTACTTGATTCCCAAAGGGATACTGCTAACCGGAACATACTGCAGCTAAAGGAAAATTATTCGTATACTCCTTATGAAATTGCTCATTTGGTCGAGATGTATATAAAAGAAAACTATACCAAAGAAATCAACCTGGATTTGATATCGAAAAATTTCAATTTTACATCAAATTATTTAAGTAAAATATTTACAAAATATATCGGGAAAAATCCGTCAAAATATCTTATTTCACTCAGAATAAATCATGCGAAACACCTTCTTAAAAACAATAAGGAACTGTCTATAAAGAGAATCGGTGAGCTTACAGGTTATCCGAATCAATTCTATTTCAGCCGTATATTTAAGTCCGTTGTAGGTAAAAGTCCCGCTGAGTACAGGGATGAACCATAAAGTTATACGATTAACATATCAATGTTAATATTGTCCACATAGTTCTTAATATTGACCTATTTAAAAGAAATCTTCGAATGATATAATCCAATTATGTGTAATTGCAATAAATAATTAGAATTAATAAATCATTAAAGCAGGGAGGAAGGATTCAATGAAAACTGATATCAAAAAAGGCCCTTTTGAGCCTACATTTGAGTCTTTAAGAACGTATGAATGCCCCGAATGGTTCAGGGATGCCAAACTTGGGATTTGGTCGCATTGGGGTGCGCAGTCCGTACCAATGTACGGGGACTGGTATGCCCGTAATATGTATTATGAGGGTTCCGAACAGTACCTGTATCATATACGTCATTATGGGCACCCATCAAAATTCGGATACAAGGACTTAGTAC
>FZPS01000184.1_pt27 | contig 13420 bp, 11 predicted proteins | sample 1817821 | NCBI WGS metagenome assembly FZPS01 (sample SAMEA104158645, study PRJEB21678) | metagenome | place: Germany | collected 2015-04-21 | reverse complement strand
CAGCAGAGGAGTGCATAAAGGCTGTTCCTGACGGCTTCATGCTCAGCCCTGGCTGCGAAGTTCCTAAGAATACTCCTTATAACAATATGAAGGCAATGGTATACTCGGTCCGATAAAAGAGCACAAATTTTATTGACATGAATTGTTAAATATGCTATTTTAAAATTAATAAGTTCGACAAACAAACTAATGTTAAAAACTTATCTAACCAACATTCATAGCAAATCCAACAATATATACGACAAAATCTGAAGTAATTCCACAATCTATTCAAACTTCTTATCTGAACCTTTCAAGCAGACAAGGGCAGCTCATATGTGCATTCAGCAGAGTTATTATTTTAAAAATTAAATAAAGGTGGGGTGTTGTATGTTGAACGTTATAGTTGTAGGCGGCGGCTATATTGGCTTATCCCATATAGCAGCTTACAAGCAGTTGGACAATGCCAGAGTTGTTGGAGTTGTAGACTTAAACAAGGAAGTTGGCGAAAAAGCAGCCGAGGAAGCTGGATGCAAACATTATTCTACACTGGAAGAAGCACTGGAAGCAGAAAAAGCAAATATGGTGGATATCTGCGTACCAACATTTCTTCATGAGGATTTTGTAGTCAAGGCTGCTAATGCCAAGTGCCATGTGCTGTGCGAAAAACCTGTAACCTTCACTCTTGAATCCTTTGACCGCATGATAAACGCTTGCAGGGAAAACAATGTTAAGTTCATGGTAGCGCAGGTGGCACGCTGGTGGCCAGAGTTTACTGTCATTAAAGATTATTTCGATCAGAATCAGCTGGGCAGGATACATATGATTTACGAAAAACGCCTGGCACAGCATCCCAACTGGGCAACCTGGCACCGGGATCCTGAAAAGAGCGGCGGCGGCTTATATGATCTCAATATCCACGATATAGACTTCCTCTACAGCGTTCTGGGAATGCCGAAGAGTGTCTATGCTGTTGGGTGGAAGAGCCCGTCCGGGTGCTGGAATCACATCTCTACCAGCCTGGTATGGGAAGACGGCACTAAGGCAGTCTGCGAAACATCTCTTGAAATGACAGGAAATTATCCATTCTCCATAGAGTTCCGCGGCACCGGGGACAAAGGAACCCTTGAATACATTTTTGCTGCAGGCTTCAACATTAAGGATGAAACAAGCGGTTCCAGGTTTGTATTTTATCCGGAAGGCGAAGAAAATGTGCAAGAGCTGGAAGCAGAACAGAAAGACATGTTTGTTGAAGAAATTGGATCCTTTGTTAATGCAGTAGTGGAAGATAAACCTCTGCCTATATCGCCTGAAGAATCAAGAGATGTATTGAGAATTACGCTGGCTATAAAGAAATCCCTGGAAGAAGGAGTTGTTGTTGAATTCTAGGATATGGGCATCCAGGCTTATCCAGGGCTGTAAACAGCAACACGAACAAAAAACAGGGAGGTTTAATTATGAAAAATATTATTTCCGTAAGCACCAACACGTATCATGGATTCAGTGTTGATGAAGCGCTGGAAGGCATTGCAGCTGCAGGTTTTAAGTATGTTGAGCTCACTGCCGTCAGAGGGTGGACAGAGCACATAATGCCTGACATGCCGGAAGAAGAACTGGTCCGCATTGAAAACAAGCTAAGGGAACTGGGGCTGGAATGCATTGCTTTAAGCGGACATTGCAACCTCATGGACGCCGAACGCCTCAACGATTTCCGCAGGAACATAGAACTGGCAGGCCGCCTGGGCTGCAAATACATCATCTCATCCACAGGCGAAGCTCATTTTGGTGAAGATGAGAGCTTTTCCGATGAAGTTCTTATTAAGAATATCAAATCCATACTGCCTGACCTGGAAAAACATGATCTGATATTGGGCTTGGAGATACACGGAGAATACGGCACTGGCGAATCCCTGTACCGCATATACAAAGGTGTAGGATCCGAAAGGGTAGGGGTTAACTATGATACAGCCAATGTGGTATTCTACGGCGGTAAGAATCCTGTTGACGAAGTTAAAACCTGTGTTGACGGCATAAAATTTGTGCATCTGAAGGATAAGGTCGGCCTGGACAATGTATGGAACTTCCCCGCAATAGGCAGCGGCGACCTGGATTTAATAGGATTCATGGACTACCTGGTTGAAAACGGCTATGACGGTCCGTTCTCCATTGAAATCGAATTTACTGAAGACTTTACAATGAGGGATAAAAAAGAAGGCGATCTGGATGTTGCCAACAAGGCAGTAAAAGATTCATTCGACTACCTGAAATCCAAGGGCAAAATCTGAGCGCATAGAACCCACCGGTATAAACCTGGTTATATTAATAATCAGGTTTATATAGATAAAAACATGGAGGGAAAAAATCAATGAATAAGAGAATAATTTCTATCCTCTTGGCGCTTATAATGGTGATGGCACTATTGGCCGGCTGCGGCGGCGCTGATGTGGCTGGGCCGGAAGAACCTGCCACAGCAGAACCTGCTCCTGCAGAAGAAACACCGGCAGAGGAGGCACCGCCGGCAGAGTCAGAAACTGGCGGAGATAAGCCTGACAAACTTGTATTTGGTTATATAGCCTACAACATGGCTGACATCTGGAATGAATATTCCGCTGAAGCCTTCAAGTATGCTGCCAGCAGGGCTGACATTCCTGTAGAGGTTGTAGTGCTTGACTCGCAAAATGATATTGCCCAATCCGTATCAGCCATGGAATCCCTGATCCAGCAGGAAGTTGACGGTATTTCCATATTCCCCATATCTCCGGAACAGGGTGCACAACTTATTACCATGGCAAACGAAGCAGGAATTCCGATTACAGTAGAAAACATAGATATAAGTGAAGTTGCTGATCCTGATTCCTATATAGCAGCTGTAGCCTGCTTGTATGGCGATATTGGTTATGCAGCAATAGAATGGCTGGCTAAGAATGTTGAAAATGCCAAGGTATTCTATTGCGCCGGAGCTGTAGGCGGAGGAGTATTTGAGGCATACAAGGTTGGCGTTGACAAGGCTCTGGAAGATTATAAAGACTCCATTGAAATGGTCGGCCTGTCCAATGGCAACTGGAATACAGAAGACGGCTTGAACCTGACCCAGAACTTTATAAATTCCGGTGTTGAGTTCAACTGCATCTTTGCCAATAATGACCTTATGGCTCAAGGCTGCTACCAGGCTCTGGAAGAGGCCGGCATGACAGATATACCCATTGTATCTACCGGCGGTTCACCACATGCATATGAATTCCTGCAAGATGGAATAGAAGCAGCCAACATGACTGCACCGGTTTCCATCCAGGGAGTACAGACCTTCAAAAACCTCTATGAATTCGTAGTTGACGGCAAAGTTCCCGATCCCAAGTTCCAGCCGCTTCCGGTTATACCTGTATCCGGTGATGACCTGAGCAAGTGGATCGACTGGTCCGACTATGAAGCTGCTTATGAATATGTTTATGGAAGCTGACGTACATCTCCAACGGAATATCGAGTCCCTTAAATTTTAAGGGGCTCGATATTTATCAAAATTTAAAAACCTACTAAGACAAGGTGTTGACATATGAGCATCAATTATGCAGAAAAACCGATAATTGAAATGAAAGATATTGTCAAGGACTTTCCGGGTGTAAGAGCACTTGCGGGAATAACATTTGATGTATATAAAGGAGAAATACACTGCCTGATTGGCGAAAACGGCTCTGGAAAATCCACTTTGATGAAGATTTTATCAGGCGCATATACGCCTACTGCAGGAACCATAATCATTGACGGAAAGCAGTATGATTCCCTTACTCCTGCCTTGTCAAGAGACCTTGGCATTAATATTGTCTACCAGGAAAGCGACCTGGTGCCCGCCATGAATGCGGTGGAAAATATTTTTGTCGGAAATGAGAAAACAAGATTTGCCGGCTTGATAGATTTCCAGGAGATGTTGGAATACGTAGTAGATCTCATGGACAGGTATGAGATACAAATAGATCCCTACCAGACCATTGAAAACATGTCTGTGGCTGATCAGCAGTTTGTAAAAATACTGAAAGCCCTGTCCGGTGAACCAAGGATCCTGATAATGGACGAACCTACTTCCATGTTCAATGTGGAGGACGCCGGTAAGGTTTTGAATATAGTTAGAAATATTGCATCCAAAGGCATCAGCATAATATATATTTCACATTTCCTTCAGGAAGTTGTTCAGATTGCCGACCGGATAACCGTTATCCGGGACGGTGCCGTAATAAGAACATATTCAAACGAAAACAAGGATGTCTCTTTCGACGACATAACCCGGGACATGGTCGGCCGTCCTGTAGAAATGTTCTATAACAAAGAGAAATGTGAAATAGGCGAAATTATGTTTGAAGTAAAGAACTTAAAGCTTACCAAAGATTCCCCCAGTCTTGATTTCCATATAAGAAAAGGGGAAATCCTTGGTTTTGCAGGCATGATAGGATCCGGCCGCACGGAGATTGTCCGCGCCATAACGGGTGCCGACCCACGTTACAGCGGGGATATATACCTGAACGGAAAACTGCTGAAAATCAATAATCCCCGTGACAGTGTTAAAGCCGGCATTGCCCACATAACGGAAGATAGACAGAGGTTAGGGCTTGCACTGCAGGCCAGTGTGCTTGAGAACATGCTGATTGTGGGCATGGATGACATAAAGTCCGGCCTTGTCTATAATTACAAAAAACATACGAAAAAGGTACAAAGCATAGTAGAAGGCCTTAATATCAGAACCCCAAGCCTGCTCCAAAAGGTTGTCAACCTTTCGGGCGGCAATCAGCAGAAGGTAGTCATAGGAAAATGGCTGTATGCCGAGCCATCTGTATATATCTTCGATGAGCCTACGCGGGGAATCGATGTAAATGCCAAAACGGAAATATACAAACATATGACTGACCTGGCCAAACAGGGCAATTGTATTTTGCTTATATCGTCTGATCTGCCGGAGCTGATTTCCATGAGCGACAGGGTAATGGTAGTACGCGACGGCGCTTTTGAAGGCGAACTTACAGGCGATGATATAAATGAACAAACTATTATCAAGGAAGCATTAGGGGTGAAAAAGAATGTCAGCTAAAACACAATTGACGCAACAAATAAAAAATAACAGAAGCTTTATCAGAGATCAGCGGATTCTGCTGGTGCTGGTAATCATAATACTTGTTGCTGTAGTAAGCATTATAAATCCCAAATTTATCCGCATACAGAATATATCTACCATTTTTCAGCAGATTGCCGTGCTGGGCGTACTCACCATGTCCATGACCATGATGCTGATCAGCGGCGGCATAGATCTGTCGATTGGTAACATGATGACCCTGTCAGCTGTTGTTCTGGCCACTGTGCTTAAGAGCACAGACAACCTTGCGCTGTCAATTGTCTGTGCCATTCTGGTGTCAACCCTGTGCGGATTCCTGAACGGACTGATTATAACCAAATCCAGGTGTATACCGCTTATAATCACCCTGGGCATGGCACAGGTGTATTACGGCGCTTCTTTGCTCATTACAAAAGGCGCATTCATCAACTTCAAAGGTGCCCTGGATTTTCTGCGTAAAATACAAATAGCTGGCATTATCCCCTTGATGGTACTCTTTATGCTGGCAATTGTTTTCCTCATGTATTTCCTTCTGAACCGAACCAAATTCGGCCGCAGAATTTTTGCCATCGGCGGTAATGAACTAAATGCATATCTTTCAGGTATCAATGTAGATCTTTATAAGATAATTGCCTATACAATCAGCGGTGCAATTGTTGCCATAGCAGGCATATTGTTTGCAGCAAGGCTCAACTCCATAGCGCCGGATGCAGGCAGCGGATATGAGCTGGATGCACTGGTAGCTGCAGTTATCGGCGGGGTTACTTTTGAAGGAGGCAGGGGCACTGTTTCAGGCGCTTTCCTGGGCTGCCTGCTTACAGGCGTAATTTCCGCCGGGCTCGATATTATGGGTGTTCATGCCTATTGGAAGATTGCAATTACAGGTATGATTATTGTAGGAGCAGTTGTGCTGAGCAATATCGACAAGATCAGGCAGAGAAACTAGGGGAACTAATATAAATTGGAGGGTTCCAAAATGAAAACCGCGGTCAGCTTTTATTCCTTCGATCAAAATGTGAGCTATAGGGAGGCATGTGAACAGGTCAAAAAGGCCGGATATGACGGCGTGGAACTGGTTATAAGCGAGAATGGCGAATTAAACATGCGCAGCTCCGATAAGGATATGGCCAGGCTGAAATCCATGATCAATGACATGGGGCTGGAAGTGTGCAGCATAGGTGCCTGGAATATATGGGAACACAATCTGGCAGGCGAGGATCCTGAAGATGCAGCCTATGCCAAGGATATAGTAAAAAAACAGATAGATGCAGCCGCGGCATTTGGCGCAGATACCATACTTCTGGTTCCCGGCTGGGTAGGAACCCCCTTTGCTCCTGGCATTGTTTCATATGACCGGGCCTATGAAAACGCCCTGAAAGCCATAAGCGAACTGGCGGAATACGCAGAAGCAGCCAGGATCAGTATTGGCGTGGAAAATGTATGGAATAAGTTTCTGCTCTCTCCGCTGGAGCTTAAACGCTTTCTTGATGAAATCAATTCACCTTATGTGGGCGCTTATTTTGACGTAGGCAACATCATTTATATCGGCTATCCCGAGCAATGGATCAGAATTCTTGGAAAACAATATGTAAAAAAACTGCATTTCAGCGACTATCGATTTGATCAGGCAGGCCTGGGCGCTTTTGTGGATCTGCTGGCGGGAGATGTAGATTTTACGGAAGTAATGCATGCCATAAGGGATATTGGGTACGATGATTGGGCTGTAGTAGAGTTTCTTCCCAACTATAAAAAGTTCCCGTACCAGTCCATTGTCAATGCAAAGCTGTCTCTGGATACAATTCTTAGTATAAAATAAAGGAGTAATGCCTTATGAGAATCTTAGCTGTAGGTTGTCATCCGGACGATTTGGAAATCAACTGTTACGGTACTTTGGCCAAGTACAGAAAGCTGGGACATGACGTTGCAGTATGCAACATTGCCAACGGCAATCTTGGACATGTTGTCATCAAGCCCGATGAACTGCGCGAAATCAGGTTAAAAGAAGCGCAGGAAGCTGCAAAGGTAATAGGAGCAACCCACTATACCATAGATATCGGCGATCTGTATGTAACGGCGGAAAATGATGACCTGATAAGAAAGCTGGCAGCGGTAATCAGGGAAGTGCAGCCTGAGGTGGTTATAACCCATTATGAAAGCGACTATATGAATGACCATATCCAGACCTTCTATGCTACATTCCGTGCCACCTTTGCAGCCAGCTGCCCTCATTATGAAATGGGTGCTGAACCGGCTTCTGCTCCCATAACCCCCATATATCACATGGATACGCTGACAGGGGTAGGCTTTCTTCCCACTGAATATGTTGATATTACCGACGTGATAGATTTAAAACTTGAAGCCCTGGCCTGTCATAAGTCACAGGTGGAGTGGATGAAGGAACATGACGGCATAGACTTTCTGGATATGGTAAGAACATGCTCCAAGGTCAGGGGATATCAATGCGGCGTAGAATATGCCGAAGGCTTCCGTTTATGCCGGCATTACCTGCGCATGGTGCCCAAGAGGCTGCTGCCTTAACAGCGGCCTCTTGATTTTAGTATCACATAATCTACATTGCGCAGGGCCTCCAGTTTATTGCCTCCTGCATAGGAAATGGCAGACTGGAGGTCTTGCTCCATTTCGATAAGGGTGTCCCTAATGGAGCCCTTTTGTTCTATATATATCCTGGTTCCTTCAATGTAACGCTTTTCGCCCTTCTGATACTCAGAAGCCGAACCGAAATATTCCTTGTATGTTTTTCCGTCCCTTTCAATGGTTGCGCCAGGCGATTCTTTATGAGCGGCAAAGAGGGAGCCGATCATAACCATGCTTGCGCCAAAGCGTATGGCCTTGGCAATATCTCCATGAGTGCGAATGCCGCCGTCTGCAATAACGGGTTTGCTGGCTGCTTTGGAGCACCAGCGGAGAGCCGCAAGCTGCCAGCCGCCGGTACCGAATCCGGTTTTATGGGTAGTTATGCATACCCTGCCCGGGCCGATGCCCACCTTGGTAGCATCTGCTCCGGCATTTTCCAGCTCCCGTACAGCCTCAGGAGTGCCCACATTTCCTGCTATCAGGAAAGTGCCGGGCATTAGTTCTTTTATATGACGAATCATCCCTATAACTGTATCCGAATGACCGTGAGCCACATCTATGGTAATATACTCAGGAATGAGATTGCTCTCTTTAAGCTCTTTTATAAATTCAAACTCACGCGGTTTTATTCCCACGCTGATAGAGGCATACAGGCCTTTTTCCTGCATTTCATGTATAAAATCCATCCGCTTTTCAGGTTCGAACCGGTGCATGATGTAAAAGTAACCGTTCTCCGCCAAAAACAGAGCAATTTTTTCATCAATAATTGTCTGCATATTGGCGGGCACAACCGGCAGGCGGAATTTTCTGCCGCCAAAAATAACCGATGTATCGCATTCGCTTCTGCTGTTTACAATACACTTATTGGGGATCAGCATTACATCTTCATAGTCAAATACTCTGTCCATCCATGAACCCCTCTCTATGTATCTTATAAAGAAAATCCACTATTATTTTACCATAGAATTATAAAATATGATCATAAACTTGTTTAAGCTAATTGTTGACCCTGCTTATCCGGCGGGATAATATAGGAGAAGAGCCTGAAAATGCTATGCAGTGCACAAATAATATGGTTCGTGGAGAGGAAACTATGGTTAAAGGGAAACTGGCTTAATGGACTTTAAGATTAAAGACAAAGGTACAACTGACAGGAGGAAAAATATTGAAAATAGATGAGAAAGCCATAAAACAAGCAGCTGATATGGCAAGGCTGATTGTTCCTGATGAAGAAGCATCTGCCCTGGCGCAGGAATTCAGCCAGATACTGAAAGCCTTGGATGACATAAATGTTAATCCGGCAGGCGAAAATGATTCAGATACTGCATCGGGTAAGCTGGAGAGCGCTTTGCGGGAAGACGAAGCAAAGCCGTTTCATGATGCCGAGGGTCTTTTTCAGGGTATCGCAAGGGAAAAGGACGGCCATATAGCAGTACCCAGGGTGCTGGATCAGGAGTGAATATATGATGACAATACTTGAGCTTCAAAAGGGATACAGGGAAGGAAGCTTTTCCGTCAGGCAGGCAGTGGAATCCTTCTTGGAAAGGATCAAAAAGCTGGACCAAAGAATCGGCGCATTCATAACTGTCTGCTATAATGAAGCCCTGGATCAGGCTGAGCAATTGGATCAGAGGCTCAGCAGAGGGGAAAACATAGGTCCCCTGGGCGGCATCCCCGTTGCTGTTAAGGACAATATCTGCACTAAAAACATCAGAACCACCTGTGCTTCCAGGATGCTGGAGAATTTTGTGGCCCCTTGTGATGCCAGGGTGGTCGAAAATCTGAAAAAAGCCGGAGCGGTTATAATAGGCAAAACCAATATGGATGAATTTGCCATGGGGGCAGCATCCGGGACCTCTGCTTATAAAAAAATCGCAAATCCGTGGAATTTAAGCAAAGTGCCCGGCGGTTCTTCCGGCGGATCCGCTGCTGCAGTGGCTGCAGGCTTTGCTCCCCTGGCCTTGGGTTCGGACACGGGAGGCTCCATCAGGCAGCCTGCATCCTTCTGCGGCGTGGTAGGTTTAAAACCTACCTATGGCGCAGTTTCCCGGGAAGGCCTAATTGCCTTTGCTCCTTCTTTTGACACTATCGGTCCCATGGCCTCAACCGTCAAAGATTGTGAACTTTTGTTCAATGTAATAAAAGAACAGAACCAAAGCAATGGTTCAGATACCGAAGAGCCAGATATAGAAAATAGTCATAAAAACAATTGCACAGGTGCTTTTGACGCCGGAATGCAGAATATGAGAATCGGCATGCCGAAAGAATGCCTGGTCGGGCTTGACCAGGAAGCAGCCCAAATTTACTTAAGGGCTGAAAAAATATACAGAGACTCAGGTGCCCGGGTGGAATGGTTTTCCCTGCCCGAAATTGATGCCTGTGCTTCTGCTTATTTTATCCTGTCTTCAGCAGAAGCAGCCAGCAGCCTTGCCCGGTATGACGGCATCCGCTATGGCTTCAGTATAAAAGATCCGCAGGATTTGAATTTTGATGATCTGATACGTAGCAACCGTACTGAAGGCTTTGGTGATGAAGTCCGGCGAAGGATACTTTTTGGCACATGCATGCGAATGCCTGAATTTGCAGCCTATTATGAAAAGGCTGAGAAAATCAGGAAAAATATTAAGCAGGCGGTTAACAGGCTTTTTGGGCGTTTTGACCTTATCCTGATGCCAACCTCTCCTGTACTGCCTTTTGATATAAAAGAAAAGCATAAGTATCTGCATAATGAAAACCAGCTGGACAAGTTTACTGCCATAATGAATCTTGCCGGCATCCCCGCTCTTTCCCTGCCGGGCGGGTTCAGCCGCACAGGCCTGCCCGTCGGCCTGCAGCTGGCCGGGGATTATTTCACCGAAGACAAATTGTTCCGGGCTGCCAGCTGCCTGGAGCAAAAGCTGGGAGTTTATAAAAAGCTCCCCTGTCTGGAAGGAGATCAGGCATGATCTTTGAAACCATAATCGGACTGGAAATCCATATAGAGCTGAATACCAGGTCTAAAATGTTCTGTGCCTGTTCCACAGAGTTCGGGGCACAGCCAAATGCCAATACATGCCCTGTATGCCTGGGCATGCCCGGCACTTATCCGGTCCTTAACAAGGAGGCTGTACGGCTGGCCTTGCGTGCTGCCAGAGCCCTTAACTGCAGAATTAACAAAGTAAGCTGCTTTAACAGAAAAAACTACTTCTACCCCGATCTGCCCAAGGGCTATCAGATAACCCAGTTTGAGCTGCCCTTATGTGAAGATGGTTTTTTGGAATTTGAATCGGAAGCAGGTAATAAAAAATCCGGAAGGGCTATAAACCACATTGAAATAAGCCGCATTCATCTGGAAGAAGATGCAGGCAAGCTGATGCATCCGGAGGATCAGCCTGTAACCTTGGTGGATTATAACCGTGCCGGGGTTCCCTTAATTGAAATCGTAACCCGGCCCAAGGCAATACGGCCTCAGGCAGCAGTTGATTTCCTGAAAGAACTGAAATCTGTCATGGAGTATACAGGAGTTTCAGATTGCAGAATGGAACAGGGTTCCCTGCGCTGCGATGTTAATATTTCAGTAAGAAGAAAAGGTGAAAAAGAGCTTGGCACCAAGGTAGAGATTAAAAATCTTAACTCCTTTAAGGAAATACACAAGGCCATGGAATGGGAAATGCAGCGCCAGCAGGAACTGCTCCTTAAGGGAAAGAAAGTTATGCCTGAAACGCGCCGGTGGGACCAGATAAGGGGAGTTACAATTCCAATGCGCACAAAAAACGGTTCTCAACAATATTACATAACCCCTGAACCAGATCTGCCCGGCCTGGATTTGAAAAGTGAAATATTCCGCTCTTATCTGGAAGAACCGCTGCCTGAACTTCGGGCTCAGAAAAACAGACGCTTTATGGAGCAATACAATTTAAGCAGATATGAAGCTGAAATATTAACCCAAAATAAAGGTTTGGCGGATTACTATGAAACTGTTGTAAAACACGGAGCGGCTCCTGTTGATGCATCAAACTGGATTCTGGTTGAGCTGTTAAGGCTGTGGAACCCAGCTGATAATGCTGAAATTCCTGTTTCCGGCAAGGCTCTTGCCCAGCTCATAAAACTGGTTAATGAAGGCACAATCAGCCGCAATGCCGGCAAGAAAGTATTGGATGAAATGTTCGAAACCGGAAAAAGCCCCAGGTTAATTATAGAGGAAAAAGGGCTGGCTCAAATCAGCAGCAGGGCTGAAATTGAAATAATAGTTGACCAGGTGCTTAAGCAAAACAAGGATGCGGTGGAAGAATATAAGACGGGGCGCACAAAAGTGGCCGGCTTTCTCATGGGCCAGATTATGAAAGCCGGCAGGGGCAGGCTCAATCCCAACGTTGCAAGGGAGATCCTGGAAGAAAAACTCAAATGAAATATGCGGCAGAATAAAGAAAATGCATAAATTTTTATACTATGTGCGTAAAATTTTAAACGCACTTTTTTATTTTATAAGGTAAACATTTGCCAGAAAGTGTCGATAGATACCAAAAAGACGTTTAATCATGCATTTCAGAAAATAAAATCATATCTATGATTTTATGCATAAAGATAAAGGGGTGTAAAGGGTGAAGTTAAATCTTAAAAGGAGGAAACAGAATAACCGGGATAAGCAGGAAAAACAGAAAAAACCCAGGAATATTAAAATACAAGCAGGCAGCCTGAGGTTTAAAATTATTGCTTATTTTACCGCAGCTATCCTGTTTATTTCGCTGATCATGGGGCTTCTGGCCATCAGCATTTCCAGTCGGATTGTAACCGAAGAGGCTGAAAAAGGCATGATGGCTCTGGCAGAAGAAGCGGCAATTGTCACCCAGGGCAGGATTGAAGAACCGCAAATTGTTCTGGCAACTATGGCCCAGATGCAGGAATTAACCGGTATGAACCGTTTTGTTCAAATATCTGCATTGTCCAGAATGATTAAACATACCAATTTTATTTCCCTGGCAGTTTTGGATGCCAAGGAAGGTGAAGCGCATTTTGTGGACGGAACAACATTGGATTTGTCAGACATGGATTTTATACAAAAAGCATTGAATGGGGAATTTACCGTATCAGAAATTGTCAATATCCAAATTTCACATGAACCAGTGATAATGTTTGCTGCACCCATTGTAAGGAATGAGCAGGTAGCAGGTGCTTTGATAGGCTGTTCTAAAATAAGTGTTTTGAGTGATTTGACCAACGATATTACATACGGCGAAACCGGTCATGCTTATATGATAGATAATACCGGAACAGTTGTTGCCCATAAGGATATAAACCTGGTAAACAACCAATGGAATCCTATAAAAGAAGTGGATGCCGCATCCTCCAGCACTCCTTCCGGTGAGTCCTTCATCCAAATCGAGCTGGAATCTATGGCCGCATCATTCAGTGAGATGATTGAAAACAGGGTTGGCATAGGTTCCTACCAGTTGCATGGCAAGGAATACATGCATGCATATGCAGAGGTGGAAGGCACCAACTGGATAATAGCAGTGGCAGCTGAAAAAGACGATGTATTATCATCACTGCCCAGTCTCACATACTCTTTGGGCATAGTAGCTCTGGCAGTTCTGGCAGCAGGTATTATATTTAGTTTCTTCATTGGAAGTTCTTTTGCCGATCCGATAGAAAACCTGACCAGGATTTTAGGCAGGGTTGCCGACTATGATCTGACCGTGGATGAGAACAGCCCGGTATTTAAGTATATGAAGCGCAGGGACGAAGTTGGAAAGATTGCCGGCGCATTGATGA
>FZPS01000010.1_pt246 | contig 13421 bp, 11 predicted proteins | sample 1817821 | NCBI WGS metagenome assembly FZPS01 (sample SAMEA104158645, study PRJEB21678) | metagenome | place: Germany | collected 2015-04-21 | reverse complement strand
CTGATGAAAAGCGGTGTCGAACACAGCCACACCAGGCACACCAGGGAAAAAACCCTCGCAGGCCTCAATACCCTCCAGATTGGGAGGATTGTGCAGCGGTGCCAGGGCGGCGCATTGACGAATGCCGTCTTTCACCGTTTTATCGATCTTCACCGCCTTGGTGAAACGCTCGCCGCCGTGCACCACCCGGTGACCTATGGCCTCGACCTCGGTGAGGTTCTTGAGCACGCCTTGCTCCGGGTCGATCAGCTTGTAGCAAACCGCCTGCATGGCGCCGTTGTGGTTCACAATGCTAAGCACTTCCTCCGTGGGAGCCTCGCCGCAGCGCTGATAAATAAAACGCGGCGACTTCAGCCCTATGCGTTCAACCAGACCCTTGCACAGCACCGACTGGTCGCTCATGTTGAACATGGTGAATTTCAACGAGGAACTGCCGGCGTTAACCACAAGAACTTTCACAAATACCTCCAAAAAAAAATAAAGAACTCGGCGTATTTTCATACGCCAAAAGGTAATCTGACAAATATAATGGAGAATAAAATTTGTGCCAGTAACTTGCAGACAAAGCGAGAAAAACCGCGGCGCTGGCAGAGCAGGATAGACAAGCAAAAAAAACGCCGGCGACGCGCTTAACGCTGCCGGCGTGATGCCTATTTTGGACACTAACACACACTAAGACACACCAAGTCACACCAAGGTTTTTTTAGGTTCAGTTTGCAAAGAATAAAGTTAGCGCCTATGGGCTTGCCGACAGGGCAAGGCTCAGACTTTCAATTTGCGCACATTCTCAGCCAGCTTGCGCCCGGCCCGGAATTTGACTACTTTGCGAGCCGGTATCTTCACTTCTTGCTCAGGCTTGTTAGGGTTGCGCCCGACGCGGGGCCTCTGCGTGATGATCTCAAACACACCAAATCCGCGCAGTTCAATATGACCACCCTTACTAAGCTCTTCGACAATGACATCTAAGGTCGCCTGCACGGCGTTAAAGGCCATCTGTTGAGTCATGCGGCTGCGGGCTGCCACGGCGAGGGCAATTTTGCGTTTGGTTAATGACATCTTGAAATTCTCCTTTTGACTGGCTGACAAGGGGTTATGGAATTGAAATGCTGACTGCTTTGCTAGGTCTCACCGCTGCTTTGATCTTGTCGACAATACAGCCGGGGACCAACTTATCAGTCAATAAAATCGCAATAGCGGAATTTTCCTCAGTGTTCCGGGGCGCGTGTATGTCCTCGATATTGATGCCTGCCTCGGCGCAGAAAGCGGTGATGCAGGCCAGCACGCCGGGACGGTCTGGATATTCTACTATAAGTATATTTCCCTGGGGCACCAGGTAGACGCGGTTGAAGTCGTCTATTCTGGTAATCATCAAGGTGTTTTCGGCAATGGTCCCGCGCAGGCTTACTTTGTTGGAGCCGGTTTCCAGGTCTATGGTCATGGCGTTGCCATAGCGCTTCCTTTCATCAACGCTGCGCGACTCGTAGTTGATGCCGCGCTCCTGCAAAAAGCTGTTGGCCTCTTCGGGAGCCTGCTGCGGGTCAAAATTATCGCACAGCGCCGAACTGATAGGGGCGATGAACCATTTGTCATAGCGTTTGAGGTCACCGTAAAAGCTGCATCTGATCTGGCTGATGGGGGTATATTTGCCGATAAGACAGCGCGCCACATAGGCCAGCTTGTAGGCCAGTTGCTGGAACTTGGCGTCCAGCCCGTCAGGCACACCCTTATTGACCACGAAGTTGGTGACGCTCTTCTCAAAGTAGTCGATGAGCTGCGTGGCACTGCGCCTGGCGGCTACGAAGTTGGCCTCCTCGGTGTTGGCTCCCAGGTGCGGCAGCATAATGTCGGCAATATCGGCAACCGGCTTGGGGCCGGGCGCATCCTTGGCATACACGTCTGTGCAGAAAAGCAGCTTTTTGTCAGCTTTTAATAGCCGTATGTCATCTTCGTTGACCACGGCGGCACGCGAACAGTTGATGAGTAGGCAGCCGGGCTTGACCTTGCCGAGCAGCCCAGCATTGATCATGCCGCGGGTCTCGTCGTTCTCGGGAAGATGCAAAGTGATGATGTCGGCATTGGCAAACAGAGTCTCCAAGTCCACCAGTTTGACATCCACCTCCTCTGCTTTGGCCGCTGAGATGATGGGGTCGTAGGCCAGCAGCTTCATTTCGAAGCCCGTCGAGCGCCTGGCCACCAGCTGGCCTATGTTGCCCAGGCCTACTATGCCCAGGGTCTTGCCGCTAAGCTCACGCCCCATGAATTTCTTTTTCTCCCAGCCACCGGCACGCGTGCTGTTGTCAGCTGGGATCAGATGCCGGTAAGCCGCCAGGGCCATGGCAAAAACCTCTTCGGCAACCGCGTTGGCGTTGGCCCCCGGCGTATTCATAACATCGATGTTCTTGCGCCTGGCATACTTGGTGTCAATCGAGTCGTAGCCCGCTCCGGCCCGCACTATGCAGCGCAGTCTTGGCAGCTTGTCAATGATCTCTGCGCCGATTTTCTCGCTGCGCACGATGAGTGCCTCACAGTCCTGGTTCGCGGCAATGAGGGCCTCCAGCGCGCTTTCGCTGTCCTGAACGACTTGGTAACCTTTGCTCTTCAGTGTCTCGGCGGCAACTGTGTCAAGCTTGGTGGGAATAAGTACCTTTTTCATGGCGGGATTAACCTGAGAAATCATAAAAGTTCCGTTCAAATAAAAATAAATGCGAAAACAGCCGCAGGGGATTTTCGCAGATAAAATGGCGTTCCGTTAGCAGATAGGCTTACTGTATTACAAATAAAGCACTTGTCAAGCTAAAGACATAAAGAAATTGACGGCAGAGACCTTAATGTGCCTTAGTGTTCAAATTCCCAGCAGCCCGGTTTTGACGGCGGCGCTATCTAGACCCCGTCCAAAAAGGTCATAACGCCGAAAAGCCCTTAGTGGCGCCCCTACAGGGCGCCGGGTTCGGGAGGGCTTTTACCCAGGGTGGCGCTCGGCTCCTACGGAGCCTCGCTTACCCTGGGCTATATTAGGTTGCCCCTTCGGGGCACTAAATGGACAGATTCTCAAGAAAAAATTGAAATTTCAGCAGGAAATTTAAGTTTTTTACGAGAATTTTGCTTTTGTGCTTACCTGACCAGGGTCAATACTACTGGCAAAATCAGAATCATCGGATGAATTATGCCGCAGAAATGAACCGTTTTATCCCCTGGCACAATTAACTATAAAGCATCGTATCTATCTGCGCCGTAGGCGCATAACCATGCTTAACCCCAGGCTTTAGCCTGGGGTGCAGGCAGCCATCGAAACCGGCGCCTCGTAGAGGCGCTACAATGCCCCCCCTTTTGGACAGGGGCGGTCTAGCCGGCCAGGGCCTGCAATAATATACCGGCAGCCACAGCAGAACCAATGACGCCGGAGACATTGGGTCCCATGGCGTGCATAAGCAGGAAATTCTGCGGGTCGGTTTCCAGTCCCACCTTGTTGACTACGCGAGCCGCCATGGGCACGGCGGAAACCCCGGCCGCACCGATCATGGGGTTGATCTTGCCGCCGCTGAGACGGCTCATCAGGCGACCCAGCAGCAGCCCGCCGGCGGTGCCTATGGAGAAGGCCGCCAGCCCGAGCACCAGGATGCCCAGGGTCTCGAAGTTCAAAAACTTGTCGGCGGAGAGCTTCGAGCCTACGCTTAGCCCCAGGAATATGGTCACGGTATTCATCAGGGCATTTTGCGCTGTGTCGCTAAGACGATCCACGCACATGGCCTCGCGCATTAGATTGCCCAGCATAAGCATGCTGATCAGAGGAGCGGCATCAGGCAAGAGCAGGCAACAGAGCAGCGTGATGGAAATGGGAAAGAGTACCTTCTCCAACTTGCTCACCCGGCGCAGCTGGCTCATGCGTATGTTGCGCTCGCTCACCGGCACCAGAGCGCGGATGATAGGCGGAAAGATAATGGGCACCAAAGCCATGTACGAGTAGGCCGCAACTGCAATGGAGCCTAGCAGGTTGGGCGACAGGCGACTGGCCAGGAAAATGGCGGTGGGCCCGTCCGCTCCGCCGATAATGCCGATTGAGGCGGCATCCTTCAGGCTGAAGTGGATAAAGCTGTCTGGAGTCAGGCTGCTGATGAGTACCGCGCCGATCAGCGCGCCGAAGATGCCCAGCTGCGCAGCGGCACCTAACAATGCGGTCTTGGGGTTGGCAATCAGAGGGCCGAAGTCGGTGAGCGCACCCACACCCAGGAAGATAAGCAGCGGGTAGATGCCCAGGTTGACGCCGACATACAGCATGCCCAAAATACCGTCCGGCCCGGCTATGTGAGCCAGCGGGATATTGCTCATCACTGCACCAAAGCCTATGGGCAGCAGCAACAGCGGCTCGAAGTCCTTGAAGATGGCCAGATAGACCAAAAGCAGGCCTACCAGGATCATGATCAGGCGCCCTATGCCCAGGGTCCACTCCAGCCTGGTCATCGTAATAAAGTCGCTGATGCCAGTGCTGCGCCACAGCCCCTTGAGCATGGGAATGAAGTGAAAGCTCTGCTCATCGCCAGGACTTACCGAATCATGCGCGATAACCTGGGGCAGCATCTTGAAAAGCACAGTGCCCTGCACAATGGTCTGCCCCGGCGAGAATTGCTCGCCCAGCTCGATGACGCGCGCGGAGATGCCGCTCTTCACCTCGGGCTTGCTGCGGCTAGGTATGGGAACCCCTCTGGAGTCTTGCTTGTAGGTGCTGTTGATCTTAAGCTCAAACAGCACGCGCCCAGGATAAACATCCTGGCCTTTGCGCAGGGCAACCTGGTAAATCACAGCGGGATTGGGCCAGACATAGCGTACCGCAATAAGACCGGAAGACTCCTGCACACAGTCGAAAACACCGTCGTTGCTGCGATATAGCACGGAAGAGTTGTTCTCGGCAGCAATGCCCTGCTCGCTGGCCGCAGGCAGTGCGTAGGGAGAACGCTGAACGGCGTCAAGGGATTGCGCTTGACAAAATGAACAGAGCAGAGCAAACACTGCCATCATGGACAAAGCGGGGATTTTCATGGAATTCCTTCTGGGTTGGAAGCTTGTGGCTGAGTAATTGCTTGAAAGCCTGCAACAGCCCGGCCAACTTGCCAATAGCAGGCCGAGAATTTTACCCAGCTCAGCAGAGCCGGGCAAAGCCAGGGCAGCTTTAGGCAAGAAGACCAAATAAGCTTAGAAACTTCAAATATGTGCCACGACCTGGTCAGCCTCGACAGTGTCACCAGTGTCAACATCAATGGACACCACTACACCGTCCGAATCTGCCTTGATGGGCTGCTCCATTTTCATCGACTCGATGACGATAATCTCGTCACCAGCCTTGATGCTCTGACCCACTTCAGCAACCACACGCAACACGGTCCCAGGTATGGGGCTGCGCAGCTCAGTGCCAGCCGCCGCCGGAGCCGCTGCTGCCGCCGGAGCCGCTGCCGCCGGAGCCGCCGATACTGCCGGCGCCGCACCAGCCGGACCTACCTCGACGTGATATGCTTTGCCGTTGACTGTTACTGTGTAAGCGCCATTGCCATTTGCTGATTTACTCACCTTTTTTTCCTTTTGTTCTGATTTGTCCTCGGCGTAACGCACGCCCAACGGGGCCTTGCCCTGCAGGAAGCTTAGTCCTTTGTCTTCACAACAAGCCAAAATGAAGATGTTCTCTTCGCTGATGGGCAGATTGTTGGCCTTCAGTTTGGCCTCCTGGGCGGCGATGCCCAGGCTGGGGTCTTGGTCATTGAGCAGACGCGGGTCTTCAGTAGTCGGCTCCAATTGCAGTTGCTCAGCGGCCAGCTTCACGATCTCCGGGTCCGGGGTGGACGGTGTGCGTCCAAAGTAGCCCAGCACCATCTTGCCGTAGCCGTCAGTGATCTTCTTCCAAGGTCCCTGGGTGACGTTGGCAAAGGCCTGCTGGAAATAAAACTGTGATACCGGGGTCACCGAGGTGCCGCAGCCGCCGCGCTCGACAACCTCGCGCATGGCCTTGATAACATCCGGGAATAGATGCAGGCAATTGGTGTCGCGCATCATCTGAGTGTTGGCCGTAAGCGCGCCGCCAGGCATGGGCGAAAGTGTGATTAGCGGATTGGTCTCCTTGGCTTCTGGCGGCAGCATGTATTTGCTCATGCACTGCTCAAAAACTTCCTCGGCCTTTAGTATCTTCTCGTAGTCAATGTCAAGGGTGTATTCAGTGCCCTTGAAAGCATGCCACATGGTGAGTATGTCAGCCTGGCCAGTGCCGCCAGACATGGGGCGCATGGAAAGGTCGATGATCTCCGCACCGCCCTCGAGGGCCGCCATGTAGCAGGCCACCGCCATGGCAGCAGTGTCATGGGTGTGCATCTCGATGGGAATGTCCTTCATACCAGCGGAGTCAAGTATCTCCCTGGAACGTTTCACCGCATCGCGGATAACCTGAGGCGTGCAGGTGCCAGAGGCGTCCTTGAAGCACAAGCTGTGGAAAGGCAGCTGATTCTCAAGAATTTTCTCAAGCATGTCGCAATAAAACTTGGCGGAATGCGCGTAGGAATCCTGCATGCCCGGAGGCAGCCCCATAAGAGTGATAACCACCTGGTGCTGCAAGCCATTATCGTAAACACAGCGACCGGAGTACTCAAGGTTGCGAACGTCGTTGAGCGCGTCAAAGTTGCGAATGGTGGTAATGCCGTGCTTCTTGAAAAGCTTGGCGTGAAGATTGATGATGTCGCTGGACTGAGAAGAGAGGCCAACCACGTTGATGCCGCGAGCCAAAGTCTGCAAATTGACCTCGGGACCTACGGTTTTACGAATAAGGTCCATCGAGTCAAAGGCGTCTTCCTGACAGTAAAAGTAAGGGCTTTGAAAACGCGCGCCGCCGCCCACCTCCATATGATCGATACCGGCCTCCACCGCCGCCTCAAGTGCCGGAATAAAGTCGGCAGTGATGACGCGCGCGCCAATGACTGACTGGAAACCGTCCCGGAAGGAGGTGTCCATGAAACGTATCTTCTTCATAAGTTTCCTCTTGGTGATGAATGAATGTATTGATTTAACTTGACTGCAGAAAATCTCAGCCTGCCCGGTGTGCCTGTATGGCGGCAGTGATGACCGCGACGATTTCATCGGCGTCATCGCCGCTGTCGCTCGCTGGCTTGACAGCAGCAGGCTTCTTGCGCAGCGGCTTCTGCGGCTCGGGCAGCAAATAAGAGTATTTGGCGGCAAGCCGGGCCATATAGTTGGTCAAAGCCACCTGAATTAACAGGAATAAAAACACAAAACCTATGCCCAAAATGGAAATTACCAGTGAGTTGACTAAGACTTCCACTAGCTTGCCTCGCTTTGTTGAAATGAAAATAAAACCAGACGAAAATGCCTGAGTTGGAAAACAATTAATATATTTCACCAATAGGTTTTTGCGAATCAGACTGACAAGCAGAAGGAAAAATCAGCGATCCCCGCATTGATAAGGCACGAAATAGTTAAATCCTGTCCAAAAAGCCTTGAAACCCACTTAATGTACACAAATGAACAGCAAAGAACTATGAAGATTTAAATTGTCAAAGTTGAGTTGCTTCTGGTCAGTATGTAGACCCCCATCCAAAATGGTCATAACGGCCTTTCGGCGTTATGACCTTTTTGGACAGGGTCTGTCTTAGTGTCCCAAAAACACATTTTCAGAAAACGATGCCTTGGCCAGGCTCGCTGACCAGCTCGATATTGTCGTCTACCTTGACCATGCAGAAGTACTCCGCGTCTTTCAGCAGCGCTGTGCCGTCGCTAGGCAGCACGCTGGACATGGCCGTGCCAGGCACAGTGAAGAGATTGCCGGAGGGCGCCACCACATTGATGCGCCCCTTTTCTATGCTGGCGCGGCCATGCAGGCAGCGCAGCTGTACACGCTCGCTGGCGGCGTCAAGCACTTTTACAAAGACGACGCAGAACTTGCGCCCCTCCAGATATGCCAAACCCTTGCTCATATGTCAGTTCTGCCTTTTTCGTCATGCCGGAAAGCCAGGCGATGCCGAAAAATGTCCTGGGCGCGTTCGGCCACATTTAGCAGATGCGCCGAGATGCGGTCCAGATTGGCCAGCAGCTCCACGTAGATCACCCCGTTTTCAACACTGCAGTCCTTGCTGCGCAGACGCACCTCGTGGTTGTACTCGAAACGCCCGGCCAGCATGCTGATTTCCCCGCAGTTCTTGATGACCTTCTCAATCATAGTATAGTCAGTCTCATTGATGGCGTCAATAAGTAGCTGACCGGTCTTGCTCAAATTCAACTCGATCTCCTTAATCTCCAACAAGGCCCTAGGCGAAAAATCGCTGCTCGTTGCCTCCAGGTTCTTCACCAGCTCAAAGATATTGATGGCGCGGTCGCCTATGCGCTCAATGTCGTTGACACAGTGCATCATAACCGGGATAAAGATGGATTGCTGCTCGCTGAGGTTGCGCCGAGTCAGCTTGATCAAGTAGTCAATGATGTCATGCTGCGCCAGGTCTATCATCGCCTCCTGGGCGTTGATCTTCTCCTCCATGCCCAGGTCCATGTTGACAAAGGCGGTAACCGCGTCGCGCGAGGCCTCGACGGAGACGGCGCACATTTTTACCAGGGCGCTGATGGTGTGGTCCAGAGCGGCGGAGGGCGCATTAAGCAGGTTGTGCTCCATATGGCAGATGCGGCTGAGCGCGTCCGCAGCGCCCTTGCCAGCCGGCAGAACCGCGCCGGCCAGCCAGGCTATGGTGCCGATGAAAGGCATGAAGAGCAGCACTGCGACCAGACTGAAAACAGTGTGCGCATTGGCCACGTGACGCCCTATGTTCTCGGGATGCTCGGCAAAAACATTGCCGCTGGTGATGAGGTCAATGAGACGCATAAAGCAGGGCACCCCATTCCAGGGCAGATAAAAAAGCAATATCATGGCGCTCACGGCCAATATCTTGAAAACAGTGGCCGACAAAGCCGCCTGCCGCGCTACGCGGCTGGCTTTCATTGAGGCCAAAAGCCCGGTCACCGTGGTGCCTATGTTGCAGCCCAGCACCAAGGGCACGGCGGTGTAAAAATTAAGCAGGCCGCTTTGCGCCAGGGCTATGGCAATACCCACCGTGGCAGAACTGCTTTGCACAATGACAGTCATCACAATGCCCACCATTATGGCGCCAAACACCGGAATCAAGGGCAGGCTGCCGCCAGCCACAGGACGACAGTCAAAATGCTGAAAGGCGGCCTTGAAGCTGGGAAAGTCAGAAATCGCCCGCATTTTGTCAGACATCAGCATCATGCCGAAAAATAGTATGCCGAAGCCCAATATGGTGTAGGCGATGCCGCGGCTGTTGCTGCGTTTGGCGATAAGCAAAACTATGACGCCCACGCAAATAGCCGGCAGAGCCAGGGTCTCCAGCTTGAACGAAACCATCTGGGCAGTCACCGTGGTGCCGATCGAGGCACCGAAAATCACGCCTATGGCCTGCGAAAGATTGAGCAGGCCGGCATTGACAAAGCCGACCACCATCACCGTGCAGGCGCTCGAAGACTGTATAAGGGCGGTCACCCCCAGACCGGCAAGCACCGCGCTGATGCGGTTGCCGGTGAACATCTGCAAGATGTTTTTGAGGCGGTTGCCAGCAATCAACTGCAGCCCTTCGCTCATCATCATCATGCCGTAGATAAACAGAGCCAGCCCGCCAAGCACATCGATAAGAAGCGTGGTCCAGCTCAAAGACATGGCGCTGATGGGAATGGCGCGAAACTGATATGCGCCCTGCCCGTCTCGCTCTCCTATCTCAGCGAACAGCTCGTGTTTTCCAGTGTAACCGGAACTGGTCACTAGCCTGGTGCTGGCTATGCCGCGGTTATTGGTCAGCACGCGGTTTTCACTCAACCGAGCCTTATCGGAGTCACTGGTCAGCCTGAAAAAAACCGGCACGCCTACCAGCGGCTGCTCTGCACTGCCGATTTGTATTTGTATAGGCTCAGGCAGCTCGTCGCCGGCTATGGTCTGCTGATTGTTGCCGCTGATTTCTATGCCGCTGATAAGATAGAAGTACAAAGGCTCCAGGTCTTCATATTCAGGGCAGCTTACCTTGTAATACTGATCGCCGATGCGCTCGCCAAAACGCAGCGCGCTGCGAAACAAGCCGCCGCTGTCGCTGCTCCCTTCAGGGTTTAGGATAGTGCCGGCGTTGGCATCATCCAAAGCCTCTATGCGTACCAAGACGCCGGGCACCGGATAGCGTCTCTTCTGCTTGCCAAGACCTATGCGACGCAAAGGCCCGGAAATCCGCACCACTAACTCCTCCGGGCAATCGCTGCCCGGAAGCCCCACCTGCCTGGCGCCGCCCTGAATACTGATCTGGGCAGGCAGACGCTCTGCCTCTTTGCTGCAGGAGCTGAAGAGCAGAATAAATGCGAGAAGAACAAAACCGCGAATAAAAAAAGATAAATTAAACAGTGCTGTTGGCTTCGTTTTTACAGTTCGTTGTACTTTCATTTTGATTACAGAAAGGGTTGAATAACAAGGCTCGCGGCACAAACGACGAAGACCGCGGCCAGTCCCATGCCCCAGCGCGGGTTCTTTGCGGCCAACTGCATGGTCTGCCGCATGCGCCAAGGGCTGCCTAGTAAAAAAAGCCCGGCCACGCCCAGCGCCAGGCAGACTATCGAGTAAAAGCCGCGAGCAGGCAGCTCGGCGACAAAGGCGGCATGCAACAGATGATTGGCCGCCAATATCATAAACGCACCCAGGGCGCGCGCGTTCAAATAGTCAAGCAAAAAATAAGAGGCGACTATGGTGAAGGGCACCAGAAGCTTGACGTAAATATGAAAACGCTGCAAGTCTCCCTCCAGCATTATACAGGCGTGCCTGGCCGACCACAGCAGACAGAGCGAGCCTAAAACCAGACCCGGCCAGGTAAGACGCGGAAAAGCCTGATAAAAAGCACCAGGCCTGCGACTGCCCCAGCCAAGTAAATACGCGTAAAAAAAAGACAGCAAGCCGAGCAGCAGCGAAACAAACAAAAATGCAGTCATGCGACAAATAGAAAAAGTGAATTTATAGTAATTTTGCTCTTAATAGTATGTTCAAATAATAATTTACTGCCTTAATTACAAAACACAAGCAAAACCCGGTGGTGGCAAAACAAAGACAGCAAAATTCTCATGCCGTCCACAAAGCAGAGACCAGCATAAAACACCTGTGAGCGCGCCAGGACTCCTTGCGCGTCACAACTCTACTTGCCTAGCCAAAAACTGAGCGCTGTTATTTATCTTTAGACTTGCGATCAACCAAATAACCGATTGCCATCCTTGTCAACATACCTTCAACTGAGGCACCATCCTCGTCGGCGATGCTTTCGAGTTCCAAATATATATCCTCAGCCATAGGTACAAGTCTAACTCTTCTTTGTCTGCCTGGCTTAACCATATCAATGACCACTGTTGTTAAGGTTGTATTTGCGTAATGCAATAAAAGATAAATATTAAAATAATGCATTTATGCTTACATGCAAGCCTTAATGACAATTTTTTCGCTTTCGTGCGCTCAGCGACCCAACCCTAAAAAACTGTCGGACGAAGCGGACTAATCGGACTAATCGGACTAATCGGACTAATCGGACTAATCGGACTAATCGGACGAAAGGGCTGCCCCGGTTTGCCACCGTGAAAATAATCAATTCCAGAGAAAATCAAAAAAAATCATTTGTCTAGTCTTGACAAAGCATTTGTCTAGTTATAAATTAACAAATGAGTATGAAAAGCACCTTATTAAAAGATCAAGTTTATGAGCGCTTGTGCGCCGCCTTTATATCGGGCCATTATGCGCCCGGCAGTAGGCTGCCGCCAGAACCCGACTTGTGTCAGGAGCTGGGGGTGAGCCGCGGCACTCTGCGCCAGGCGCTTTCGCGCCTGGCCGCGGAGGGTTTGATCGAGCGCCGCAGCCGTCATGGCACCCTGGTTTTGCATTGCCAGCGCGCCAAGGCCAAAAAAGTTCTTTTCATCAGTCAAGCATCGCATGATTTTGGCTATTATCACCCCACTGCCCAGGGACTGCCGGCGCTGGCTAGCGACTACGCAACTTCTAATTACGCCAATATTTTAGCCTGGCGCGGCTATGCCGCAGTCAAATACTGCACCGCCATGAAGACCAATCAGTTCATGTGCCCGGAAAAGGTGGGCTATGACAAAGAACCCTGGTACCATTGGTATTGGTCACAGATATACGGTATTTCCCTAGGGCAGTCCTTCTATAGTTATACTAAGATGGATGCCGGTGAAAAATCTTTGGCCCGCCTTACGGAATGGCGCAACCCCTCCACCAAAGTCTGGGCCGGCGACACCGGGATAGGCGACCACAATGCCAAGCAATATTCAATTCCCCAGAACTTTTTAATGCAGGCCGGCAGCAGCACCACGGAGGGCGCGGCCTGGACCCGGCATGGGCGCACCTGCAATGTGCTGTGGATGGATGCTCATGTGCAGGGGGTCGAGTCGCCCACCGCATCACCCCGCGGCGTGTACTCCACAGGAGCACCTATGCAAGCGAACGGCAAGGCCTGGTACAGAAACAACTAACTGCTTTGCCGCTCAAGAGCAACACCATGCCAGAAAGTTGTTGTTCCCCACCGGCTTATAACTAGTGGCGCCAACTTAAACCTGAAAAATGTTGTTCTCCGCCGGCTTTAGACGGCGCGCTCTCCGCAAGCTTTAGCTGGCGTAAGTTCGTAGTTCAGGCTTTAGCCTGCGTTCTCCGCCGGCTTTAGACGGCGCGCTCTCCGCCGGCTTTAGCTGGCGTAAGTTCGTAGTTCAGGCTTTAGCCTGCGTTCTCCGCCGGCTTTAGACGGCGCGCTCTCCGCAAGCTTCAGCTGGCGTAAGTTCGTAGTTCAGGCTTTAGCCTGCGTTCTCCGCCGGCTTTAGCTGGCGCGTTCTCCACCGGCTTTAGACGGCGCGCTCTCCGCAAGCTTCAGCTGGCGCGCTCTCCGCCGGCTTTAGCTGGCGCGCTCTCCGCAAGCTTTAGCTGGCGTAAGTTCGTAGTTCAGGCTTTAGCCTGCGCTCTCCGCCGGCTTTAGACGGCGCGTTCTCCGCAAGCTTCAGCTGGCGTAAGTTCGTAGTTCAGGCTTTAGCCTGCGTTCTCCGCCGGCTTTAGACGGCGCGCTCTCCGCAAGCTTTAGCTGGCGTAAGTTCGTAGTTCAGGCTTTAGCCTGCGTTCTCCGCCGGCTTTAGCTGGCGCGCTCTCCGCCGGCTTTAGACGGCGCGCTCTCCGCAAGCTTCAGCTGGCGCGTTCTCCGCCGGCTTTAGACGGCGCGCTCTCCGCCGGCTTTAGACGGCGCGCTCTCCGCTGGCTTTAGACGGCGCGCTCTCCGCCGGCTTTAGACGGCGCGCTCTCCGCAAGCTTCAGCTGGCGCGTTCTCCGCCGGCTTTAGCTGGCAGGCTAATACTGC
>FZPS01000031.1_pt294 | contig 13423 bp, 10 predicted proteins | sample 1817821 | NCBI WGS metagenome assembly FZPS01 (sample SAMEA104158645, study PRJEB21678) | metagenome | place: Germany | collected 2015-04-21 | reverse complement strand
TCGATGACCTGAGCATCGGCGAGCGCAGCATCACTCTTGCTGAAAGCCGTCACCTTCGCACCGCTCAGCCCGGATGTGCCGAAATTCATTCCCGTGAGCGTAATCTCTGAAGTGCCGCCCAGAGCGATGATCCCCTCATAATCCACGATCATGAAAGTTGCCCCGCCCACCTCGATGCCGAAGCGATATTCATAGGCAGGATTTTGGGTGACGAGCCTGAGATTAATGGTCTCACCGGGGCGCAGATTCGGCTCTCCCGTGAGCGCAAAACTCAAAGTATGTTCAGCACCCGCCGCCAGATCAAAAGCAGCCGGATTCAGTGCTTCACACTGGATTCTTTCGTGCTGAACAAGCTCCGCCGTCACCCCGCTGAACGCACTCTCCGTGAAGTTTTTCAGCGTGATAGCGATCTGGACAGTCTCGCCCGCTTCGAGCTGAGTTTCAAAGGCAGTATTTGCCGAAACCCCGATCTGCGCATCCGCATTAGGGATGAGAGTCTTGCTCAGTGGCACATAGTTTTCTTTGGAAACGGTGAGCCTGAGCGGGGACTGGATGGAGGTATCCACCGGCAAGTTTGCCTCGCCATTTTTGATGAAAGCATAGCTGAAATCCACATTGTTTTTGGTGCCCGAAACCATGCCACCCTCGAGATGAGGCGCACGGATGCGGATATGCGATTGTGAATGCGAGAAGTTCAAGCCTTCCGCAATCACACTTTCTTCGATTCTATCCGGCACCAGCACCCACATATTGAGCGAAGGATCGGAAAGCAGATTATAGACGTGGAAATAGAAGGGCACATATTGATCCATCCCGATTTCTTGAGGGAAGTTCTTATAGAGCTCGATCTTACCCATGAGCACGGAAGTGCCGAAAGTGCGCACTCCGAGATCGAAGATACTGCGGAAAGCACCGCTGGAGATGGAGTTATTCAGTCGCGTTTTGGTGTGCAAATCCGAGGGACCCACAAAGGCCACACATCCGCCCGGGTTTGCACTCGTTCCGCGCCGCATCCAGTTTTCACCGAAGCAGGGGTTCACGTTTGCATTATCAAAGTCGCCCGTATTACAGACGATGGAAAACACGATGGGCATCATCGCCCCGTTATTTGTTTCATTCACGTTTTCATTATGGAAATAGGGATAGTGCCAGCCGTTGGCATCGCCCCAACCGCGATAGCTGATGAACTGCACGCCGTTATTGATGGATTGCGTGATCTGCGAAGTTCCCGGGAACTGACCGGGATAGTAAACCGTATCCACCTGCGCATAGCCATAATCGAGGAGCTTTGTGCGCAGCCATCTACTCATCCACACAGGAGTGGTAGGGCGAAGCGAACCTTCCGCATAGTTGCCTGCAACCATGAGAGCACGCTTCATCCAAGCGGTATTAACCATATATGGATTGCGTTCATAGCCCACGCTTTTGCTGAGCATATTTGCCACCTGCATGATCTCGGCAAAGGAAAATCTTCCCACGAGCATCTCAGGAAAATAGTCATCCCCTTCGATGAGCACATAGGTCTGATCATCCGCATCCATTTCGTTATATTCCGGCGAAGGATAGCGGAAAGTGGGGATGGAGAAATTGCCCACGGTATCGCCCATGAGCAGCAGATAGTCGGGACGGTGTTCGAGATAATAGTTTCTAATCGTCTGCCTGATTTCGTTTGCAGAGCTGCCGGCATCGACTTTATTGATCACCTCGACATCGAAGCCCAAGGAGCGTTTCCAGTGGATGAATTCAGCCTGATAGTTCGTCAAATTCGCATGCGAGATGATGAGCATCTTCGGACGTGCCAAGGGCAGGCTGCTAAGATATGAGCCATCCCAGTTATCGGCAAGCTCCTTATATGCAGGCGCAAAAGCCGGCGAGATACTCTCGGGCAGAGTGATTGCCCCGCTTCCGCGGATCTGCACATCGAGATCAGACAGAGTCAAAATCTCGTCCGCTGTTTCCACTTGTGTGAGAATCTTGAGGCTAACCCCGCGCATCTCGCGGAAGGTGAAAGGGCTCACCAATTCGAGAGCGGATTCACGCAACTCGGAGCGAGTAGTCAGATATTCGCCTTCGCGATTAAACACGCGCCAAGTCATATAATTTATTTCGAGTTCGGCTTCCTGATACGGGAAAGCCAAGGTGCGCAGCATGAGCGGAGTCTCGGGAAACTCTTCATCTCCCGGCTCTCTGAGCTCAGCGCTGAAAGGCATCTCGCGAACTGCTCTCAACGAGAGCCCAACGCCAAAGCCATTATCTTGATAGTGTTCAAGCGGTGCTGCACTAAGAAGCGCAAGGCACAGCATAGACATTATTATTATTAGTTTCTTCATTAATTCCTCCCAATACAAAAATTCAACAGTGCAAATTTCATTCCGATATCCATATTTATCCTCATAAGAAAAAAGTCAATCTATTTAGTTCAAGAAATACCAACGCAGTCCCGCATGCACTGAAAAAGGCAGGGGCACAAGGCCATGAAAGCTCGTGGACTGCAAGTTCTTTGCCTCCACCATAATCTCAAAATTGCGGCTGATATCAAGATTCAACCACAGATCCATAATGCTGGAAGAATCGAGATAATAATGGTCCACATTCTCTAAATGATAGCCCGAAAAAGTAGCCAGATTTGTCCCTAAGGACAGCGCATTATCGTGCCCGAGATGCCATTTGAGCCCCGCACTCAGCCCAAAGCGATAGTCCGGGTAATACATACTGAAATTGCCATATTTGGCATAATGATCCCAAGCAAAATTTACCAAAGGCTCCCAATTCCCGAACCTCTTGCCAAGGCGAACACGTGCATCCAACAGCGTGACACCGATCTTATGCTCACCGGCAGACGAGCCATAACTAATCCATTCCGTGCCGCCAACCCCGCCTGCCCCAAGGCTGGCAGAAATTGCCTCATCGTCATAATCGAGATAGAAACGTCGCGTATTTTTGCGGATAAAGTCGATTGCATAGAACCCTTCATCATTCACGGGATGCGTGATCACCCTAATCGGATATTCCGCGCGTCTAAAGATGTCGTTTTTGACACCGAGCTTGAAGCGCCACAGCGGCTTATTGAAATCAAAAACCAAGTTACTGATGCTTTGATCATCATTACCATATCGCTTTATGCTCGCATCGAAATAGACAAAATTATCCCAACTGAGATTGAGCTCATAGAGGTTTCTAAAATCCGGACTCGTTTCGTCAAAAGGCGCGATATAATTCCGCTGTAGATCCCGATATTCATAGCGTACGCCGATCTTGCCAAAAGGATATTCATAGCCACTACCCAAAGCAATCGCAAAGAGATCAGTCTGCCTTTTGACATCACTATTCTTTGGCGTGACCACATCTTTTGCCTGGATAAACTCCATGTTACCAAAGGGAAAGTTAAATTCTATATGGTCATAGCTGAGGCGGTTTTCGAAGCGCGGGAGAACTTGCAGATGCCAATAATATGTCTTGAGCTGCAGCTTACTTAATTCCCGTTTATAATTGCCGTGCTCATAGCGCAGCTCACCAAAATCAAATTGATAGCCCAGTGCGAGCCTCAGCGCATCGCCACTGCCCTCTCTTTCCAGCCACTCCCCATTTTGCAACTGATAATCCACCATGATGCTAAGCGGCTCGTGTCCAAAGAGCGTGCCCTTTTTGATTCCGAAAGCGATGAGCTTGTTATCCCCCTCACCGATGCTGCCATTGAGATAGGAGAGGCTGACAGGATTGTTATAGCTCGGAGTGATGAAACTCAGGTATGGCGTATCCTCAGCGAGAGTGTGAAAGTGTGAAAGATTGGCAAAATTTACATAGCGTGAACTCATCCCAGCCGGCAAGATGATCCTCCCCAACCTAAATGCCGGAAGGTCTTTCTCAAAACCGAAATAGTTGCCGTGGGCACTGTATAAGGAAGCGAAAGAAGGATTGTGCAGGCGAGTATTGAGACCTATGCGCTGCGCTTTTTCGGATTGTATGTAGTTGTAGATTTGGTCTTTGTCGATGTTTTCGAACCATTCTTTTCGGTTGAAGGGTTCGGGGGCGGGGGGCTCGTGCTCTTCGGCCTCGGGGGCTTCGAATTCATCGAGTTCGTCTAATTCGGAAGTAGATTCAGTAGGCGGCAACGAGGGCGTTACCGCACCGGTTTCCTCAGATGGCGGCAACGTGGGCGTTACCGCACCAAGGTCTGCAGGGATTGCCGCAACAGTGGGGGCTTGCGCGGCAAGAAAAGCAAAAAGACAAAGAGTAAGCAGGGTCAAAGCCAGTCGTTTTCTATGTACCATTTATAGGTTTCCTCGAGCTTCTGCTCAATTTCGTCCGCGGGATCCCATCCCAAAAGCTGTTTTGCCTTCGTGCAATCCGCCACCCAACCCTCAGCCATGATCTCGTTATATTTCTCCAAATTCACCGCAGAGGGCATGTGCCGAATCCGTCCGATGACATCGCTCACGCCAAAGACGCCATGCGCCAAGATCGGGGGCACTTTCAGATTTTTCGGCTCTTTTTTGCCGATGGCTTGCGCTATCATGCGCGCAATTTCCGCCTGAGTATAGACTCGGCAATCCGTTGCATAAAAACTTTCACCATTCACATTAGAATTGGTGATCACGTGCATGATGAAATCCGCCAATTGCTCGCTATAGATCATATTGATGGGCTTGTCCTCGCTCCCCACCTGAAAGCTGAAACCCAGCTTGGAAAGGCGAAAGAGACTAAGAAAATCAACATCACCGGGACCATATACGGGACAGGGGCGGATGATATTAAAAGGTTTTTTACATTGATTGCGGATGAGTCTTTCGGCAAGCGCTTTGCTCTTTCCATAGATGCTGAGGGGATTCATCTCGGCGGATTCCACCGCGGGAGACTCGGCAGAAGCCGGACCGCTCACCGCCTGAGTGCTCATATAGATGAGGCGCATGGGATTTTCTTGCAGATTCACCGCCTCCACGATGCGCCGCGTGAGCCCCACATTCACGTTTAACATCTCGGTGAAAGAAATGGTCTTGGTCTTGCCTGCATTATGGATGAGCACATCGCAACCCTTGATTGCTTGAGCAATGCTTTTGGGATCCTCATAATTGATTATGCGGCAATCTATGCCTTGGCAATTGAAAGGTTTGCGCACCAAAGCCCGGGGTTCGAAACCCCGCTCTTTCATTTTCCTTAGTAGGGTCTTGCCAACAAATCCGTTGGCTCCGGTTATCGCTACTTTCATTTTTCCCCGTTTTTTGTGCTTATAAAAAAAATGGTGGGCGTTGACGGACTTGAACCGCCGACATCTTGCTTGTAAGGCAAGCGCTCTTCCAACTGAGCTAAACGCCCACTTTCGTGGTAAACTCTGGTCGGGGTGAGAGGATTCGAACCTCCGACACCTGGTTCCCAAAACCAGTGCGCTAACCGGGCTGCGCTACACCCCGCAGAATTATGCGCATAAAAATTTATCTGCCGCTTTGTGTCAAGAAATATGTTTGACAAAGGCGGACTCTTCACGGCGTGATGAAGCTCGGCAAAGTGCTGAATTGCCCTATTTTATCCTGTGTAAGACCACATGGATTTTGTCGTCCGTGACGGTCAAAACCCGACGCTGGGTGCCATAGCCAGACTTCTCAAAACGCAATTCAATCTGCGCTATGCCGTCCGAAAATACCACGGGAAGCTCAAGCGGGGTCGTGCCTAAATAGTTCTGATTTCCATATACCGATGCACCGACAGGATCGGAACTGACCTTCACGACGCGGCTTTTTTCGCCACCATAAGTCAAAGGCTGGAGATGGACGAAGATGTCTTTCACATCCTCTTTTGCCTGGGCAACCGTCTTGTATTGCGGATAGACCACAAAGGAGCTCTCCACGCTCTCAAAACCCGTCTTGTCCACGCGGATATAATGGCGAATCGGCTGTCCCGTATCGTTCCAACTCCACCATGTCTTTGTCGGCGAAAGTCCCAAATATTCACCATCGGCGATATAGGTGACATGCGCACCCTCCGGATCGGTGACCACACGATATGCCGCATAGCGCGTGGTCGAACACGCACCAAGCAAAACCATTAACATCAATAAAAATAACAGTCTTTTCATTTTCTATCTCCTATCTCGGCGAATTTATCATCTTCGCGAGCTTCTCTGTCTTCTTTAAATAATATCTCATTTGCACAAAAAACCTGCAACAATCTTTCCTGAGACATAAGGCAAAAAAATAAGCCCCCGCCATTTTTCAGGCAGGGGCTTTTGAGCTTGGGGTTTAGACCGGATTAGGATCAGATCAGAGGCTTGATCAGGAATCTGTCCAAGACCAATCCCAGGATGATGCTGATTAGCATTTCGAACAGAGCTTGTTCAGTTTCCTCGTTGAGGAGCGGGATGTTGATCAGCTTATTCACTTTCGTGGCGAGGTCTTTGATTAGTTCATCTTTAGTCATGTTGTCCTCCTTTGACCTTACATGCTTGCGGTCAGGGCTTCATATCCGCTGACGGTTTTCAGATAACTCTTCGTGATCGCTCCCTTCACTGTCGTGATGTCGGGATAGAGATCAAGCAAATCGCCCAAGACAAGACTGTCTAAGCTGATGTTATCTGCGTGATGCTTTTGAAAGGTGTACATCATTTGAACGAAAAGGGCGTAGCTGCTGGGCGCGAGTTTGTCCTTTGCCACATGCCTGCTGGCATAAAGATGGCTGTAGGTTCTGAGGTCTTCTTTGTACTCTGCACTGCACTCTCTATAGAGCTTGGCAAGGTTGCTTCCGATCGAAGCCATTTCATCGTTCTGTTCTGTGTTGCGAGGCTTGACATAGCGACGTGCGATGCAAACCTGTCCGTTTTTGAAGCTGGAATAGGTCAACCCGTCAATGGTTCCACTGTAGGTCATGATTCCGTACTTAAATGTTGTTTTCATTTTGTGTCTCCTGTATTAGTTTTTTTTGTTGTTGGCTTTGCGCATTGCCTTCTAATCTCTATAGGGGACCAAAATCGAAAAATGGTGACAAAACAGAGAACTAATTTTTTGGTCAGTCGCGTAAATGATTGAAATTTGAAGCCTGAAAAAATCTTAAAATAAATATTAAGCATAACCATGTTATGTAAACCTGTCGCGATTATAATAACTTAGCTATACCTTGTCTATCTATTTGCTTGATTTATTGGACGATAGAAAGCGGATTGAACTGATCGAACGGATTTACACGGATTTACACGGATTTAAGCCATAGTAACGCTGACTTCAGTCCTCTCTAACTCCCCATGTGCGAAGCACATACCTCTCTCACCCGTAGTGCTGACTTCAGCCGGCTTCAATCAACATGCGCAGCGCATCCCTTCCCTCCGGTCGGGTAACGCCCTCGTTGCCCATGAACCCACAAAAAACGTGCGCAGCACACCCAATCAAACATGAGCGCAAGCGCATCCCTTCTTTGGGCAGCCGACATCTTGTTGGCTAAGAAAACGCAGTTTTCTATCAAAAAAGCCACACACAAAAAATGCCCGGAACCCAAATAGAATCCCGGGCATCACAACTAATCTGAAGTTAATATAGCAATAAACAAGATCGCACCAAGAGCCCCAGCCACACTATAACCCGCAATTCGTAACTTATTCTTGCGAACAGACACATACTCATGAGAAGTTTGCATCTCATCACATGATTTATATAACTGATATCCTGATGGAGTAAACTTATATCCTAAGCTCTCTAATCCTTTCGCTTCCTTAGTATTAAATGTATCAAAAACAGAGCCATCTAAGGTATCGCAATATAATATTCTGTTTGTGGAGGGCGATTCTACTCGAACATTCATGATTACCCTCGCTTCTCTGATCGTTTTTGACTTCGAATCGGGGGAGTCATCGGGACGATATGCCACGCCAATCTCTTTGATTCTATAATTGATTGATTTATTGGCAGGAAGCACCTCAAAGCCATCAGCCTTTTCGATCATATATGAAAAACCTATGCTCTCATTGTCCTTAATGGACACATCACTTTTGTTCAATTTCCCGGAATCTATTAGGTTTTTATAAACCACGTTATGATCTCGCTCCATGACTGCATATCCGGCACTCAACAAGTCATGAATAAATATGTCTTCAACTAATGCATTGACATGACCATCTTCCGAATGCACTGACTCTATGCTGGAAATAGTCACAACGTCACCATCATTAATCACAGACGATAATCGATTTGATAGCTTGATCTCTTTTACTGCTCTTTCAATGGCAGAATATGCAGAATCTCCATATTTCAAAACTCTGTGTTCTTTCTTATTAACCGAACAAGCACTGATCAAAACCATTAATACACAAATAATTATCATTCCCTTTTTCATCATTCTCTCCTTTGTTTTTTAGGGAAATCTGGTCCCAACTATTCAAACCTCTGGCGGTCACAAATTGTTGTCTTTTTGACCACCCTCATAAACATATTATCTTTAGTGACTTAAGGGGCAAATATCCGACAATTGCCATCAATTTGACAAAACACCTGCCTGCCTGTGAACCTACTGATAATCAATTAAATATCCTGTCAAGCTTTTCGATCTATTGTCTTAGTAGCGACCAAACAAAAAAAGACCCCCCAGATCGGAATCCAAGGGGCCATTTGATGGTAAAACCTTATTAACAGCTTGACACCAAACAAGATGATTAATTAAAAGGTTTATGGTGACATAATATGAAAAGCGTTTTAGAAGTCAAGTAAAATGTTTTAGAATTTCAAATTAACCGATGTACCGCACAATTCCAACCCCAAAAAATCCCTTCCGCAAACAGGAGAAAAAACATTTTTTTGAATAAATCTCATTAACTGCTTGACATTAAACAACATTGTTATAAAAAAGGGATTCAACGATAAGTTATTAAAATCTTGCTGGAGGATAAGCAAAATGCTTGGTAAAAACTATAGACTTGGTATTGACATGGGAGCCACCTCGATAGGCTGGGCTATGATATTACTTGATGATGATAACGAGCCTTGCGGTGTAGGGAAAATGGGTGTCAGGATATTTCCAGATGGCAGGGAAGATAAGAGCAAAGAACCTTTAAGCGTTAGTCGCAGACTGAGCAGAGGTGCCCGTCGCAATAGGGACAGATATCTTGAAAGGATGAAAGTGCTCCTGACAATACTCGATGAAAACAACTTTCTCCCAAAGGACGATCAAAAAAGAAAAGAAATATTCGCTTTAAATCCATATAAACTAAGAACTGAGGCATTGGACATAGAGATTAGCAAATCAGAATTTGCTCGAGCTCTTCTACATTTGGCAAAACGCCGAGGCTTTTTGAGCAACAGAAAGACTGATGATGAAAGTGAATCTTCAGTTGTAAAAGATGCAATAGCAAACCTTAAACAAAGATTAGATGATGAGGGCTTGCGCACAATAGGAGAATATCTATATCACCGCTTAGAATCAAATGAAGAGCACAACATGCGACCTTCAATAAGATTCCGTTATAAGGGGACCAATAATGAACAAGAAGAAGTAATCTTCCCTCATAGAGAGCTTGTTAAAGGCGAATTTGAATTAATCTGGACAAAACAAAGTGAATATCACAAAGAGCTAAGCCCCTCATTGAAAGAAGAAGTCTATCATGCAATATTTTATCAAAACCCACTAAAAGAAACAATCAAAGGCAAATGTATCTTTGAAGCGGATGAAGATAGAGTTGCAAAAGCCCACCCACTATTTCAAGAATTTAGATATTTGCAAGATGTGAACAACATGGAAATAGAGGAACTCGACACTCAGAGAATGCGCCCACTAAGCGAAGAAGAACGGCAAATCATCATATCAGAGCTCAGCAATAAACAGAAAATTAAGTTCAAAGCAATAAGGACTAAGCTTTTTAAGAAGACAGAAGCAGATAATTATGCTTTTAATTTGGAGACGGAAAACAGAACAGAAATGTTGGGAAATGCAACTGAATATATTTTTACAAGAAAGAAATTTCCAAACATCGCTAAACTATGGTTATCCTTAGAGGCTGAGAAGCAATATGAACTTGTCGAACTATTGATCTCCAATCTCTCCGATAATGACCTCCAAGAAAAGCTAAGTAAATATAGCATTGATAATGAAACTATTGAGCAACTCATCTCTCTCAAGCTCCCCGCTGATTATGCAAATCTCAGTTTAAAAGCAATTAAAAATATCATCCCCCACATGAGAGAGGGCTATAAATATCATGAAGCGTGCCAAAAGGCGGGCTATCAACATTCCGGAGACTATGACGGCAGAATCTATAATGAAGGTGATCTGCCGTATTACGGAGAACTCCTCAAAAAATCAGTCCTACCCCTTGCTCGTGATACAATGGACTTCGCAGCGGATGAACACGGCAAGATAAATAACCCTACTGTCCATATTGCACTAAATCAACTCAGACATCTGGTCAACACTCTAACAAAGACATACGGTCCACCAAAACAGATCGTAATGGAATTGGCACGAGAGATTAAAATGAGTCAAGATGAAAAGGCAGATTTTGTCCGAAAACAACGAAAGAATACCGAGAATAACGAAAGGGTTGCAACACTGCTTGCAGAACTTGGCGTTGTCAATAACTACGAAAATCGTACCAAATACAAACTTTGGGAAGAGCTTTCAGATAATCCTATGGAAAGAAGGTGTATCTACACTGGAAATATTATCTCAAACACTGAGCTATTTAGCCCCAAAATCGAGATTGAACACATCCTCCCAAAATCGAGAACTTATGACGACAGCATTGCAAATAAGACCGTGTCGTATGCTTATGCAAACAGATATAAGGGCGAAAGAAGCCCTCATGAGGCGTTTGGTCAAAGCCTGGACAAATACAATTGGGATGATATTGCAGAGCGAGCAAGCAAGCTTCCATATAACAAGAGGCGTAGGTTCCTGAAAAGTGCAATGGATAACTATGCTGATGAATCCGAAGTATTGGCAAGAATGCTCAACGATACCAGATATATGTCCAGAGTTGCAAAAAACTATCTGCAATATGTGGTTGGAGATAGAAATATTTGGGTTGTCACTGGAAGACAAACCGCCGGCTTTAGAGCAAAATGGGGACTCAATGAAATCCTGAATGAGGATGAAATCGATGCAAAAAATCGTGATGATCACAGACATCATGCAATTGATGCCTTCGTCATCGGCATGATGAGCCGCTCTATGATAAACCGCTTTAGTAAGTCCGTGGCAAATAGCACTACAAGGTTTTTGGAAAACTTGGGTGACCCTTATCAAGGATTCAATCACGAGAGTTTTAAAGAGAGAGTGCTCTCCATCAAAGTATCATTTAAGCCAGATCAAATCAACCCAACAAAACTCAGACAAAGAAACCAAACGGCAGGTCCCCTGCTCAAAGAAACAGCTTATGGCTATATCGGTAAAGACCCTAAAGACTCAAGCAGACAATTATATTCAGAAAGAAAAGCACTTAGCGAGATTAGTATAAAAGATATAGAAAGGGTTCTTGATCCTATAATCAAACAAGACCTAAACAAAATCAATGCTCAATCTACAAATGCAGATACGTTTTCAAAAAACTTGGCTGATTGGGGAAAATGTAATAACGTAAAGAAGATAAAATTGATGCTCAGCAGGAATCCGAATACCATGATCGGAATCAAAGACAAAAACGGCAAAACATACAAATACTATGAATCCGGCGAAAACCTCTTCTGTGATATCTATTGCAAAAGCCCTTGGGATGAAAATGCAGGATGGAGTATGGAGATCATTAATAGCTATGAGGCTCACCAAAAAGACTTTGTACCTAATTGGAAAAAAGAATACCCCATGGCAAAACTTATTATGCGCCTATTTAAAAATGATGTTGTTGCTATAACAACCGATGGCGAAAGAGAATATAGAAGAATCAAAAAAATGACTGGCAATATAGTGTATTTAAGAAAGATATTTATCGCAAGAAAACAAAAAGGATTTGAAGACATAGGAGAACAATATTCTGCAAATACTCTTAAAACGGCTAATGCCCGCAAAGCCGGCATTGATATAATTGGAAGAGCACATGATCCATATTTGGAGGAACATCATGAGAATACTGGAGGTAAGCCATAATGGCATTTCGCTAAGCCTAAGTAAAGGCTTCATCAGGATTAGTTCAGAAGATTCTCGGGAAGAGCATCCCTTGGATCTCGTGGATTGTATCCTACTTAATAGCTATGGTGCTAAGATATCAAATCAATTGATGATCAAGCTTTGCGAGATGGGCATCCCCTTGATTATCTGTGGCAATAATTCCGTGCCAATAGGAATCTTGAACCCAAGCTCACAAAATGTTCATAGAAAAACCAGAGTGCAACTCCAGCTCTCTACATCGAGTGCTTTTAAAAACAGGATTTGGCAAACCATTATTAAAGCTAAACTCAACAACCAAGCTATGCTTCTCAAGCAGTTTAATCTGCCACATAATGATATCGTCTTCCTTAAAAATAAGGTAAGAAGCGGGGATCTGGAAAATTGCGAAGCAATGGCTGCAAGATTCTATTGGCAAAGACTTTTCGGCGATAGCTTTAGAAGAAATCCCGAATGGGACGGACCAAACTCATTCCTAAATTACGCCTATGCAATCCTGAGAGCTTCTTTTTGTAGGCAGATATGTGCATCTGGGCTCTTACCGGAATATGGCGTGCACCACAAAAATAAGATGAACCCATTTTGTTTGGCAGATGACCTCATTGAGCCCTTCAGACCTTTTGCAGACAAAGTAGTCTTTGAGTTAATAAATTCGGGGTCTAAATCTCTTAATTCTAAAGACAAAAAGACGATAATTTATAGAATGGATTGCATTATTCCATATAAAAAGAAAAATCAACATTTGCAAAACTGCATCTCAATCTTTGTGCAGGACTTGGTGAAAACTTATGAAGAAAAAAGGATACAACTCGAATTCCCCAAACTTCCAGATAAATGGGTACAGGATGATGTGGATGATGGTGATGTTTGATCTGCCGGTTGGAACTGCACAACAGAGAAAAAAAGCGACGAAATTCAGAAATGAACTCGGTAAAGAAGGTTTCTCTATGTGTCAATTCTCAGTTTATGCACGATTTTGTGGATCACGTGAAAAAACAGATGGTATATATAGAACAATAGAAGCTATCATGCCTGAGGAAGGTAAGGTGGATATCATCATATTTACGGATAAGCAATTTGGGCAAATTGTGAGAATAAAAAACAATAAAAGGCGAAAAAAACAAGAAATGCCGGATCAATTATTGATTTTTAGCGATGAGGATTTCCCGGAATAGAAACAGCTTAGGCACCATAAGTTTCCTTTACTGAACGGCTTATGGTGCCTCTATAAAAACAAATAGCTGTTTGGTGTCAAGCTGCAACTAGCAATGTTAAATAGTAGCCCCACGCTTGAATAAAAACAAATAGCTGTTTGGTGTCAAGCTGCAACTTTTCATTCAACCACTCCTCTACA
>FZPS01000154.1_pt96 | contig 13429 bp, 10 predicted proteins | sample 1817821 | NCBI WGS metagenome assembly FZPS01 (sample SAMEA104158645, study PRJEB21678) | metagenome | place: Germany | collected 2015-04-21 | reverse complement strand
AATTTATGATGATGATAGATGACATATTAATAGATACTGGTACGGTATCATCAGTATCTCCTGTAGCTTCATTTACATATACTCCTACTACAATCTGTGCAGGATCTCAAGTGCAATTTATAAATACTTCACAGAATGCTACTTCTTATAGTTGGTCTTTCCCAGGTGGAAATCCATCTACAAGTACACAAACTAATCCAATAGTTACCTATAATACTGCTGGCACATTTAATGTTGTACTAACGGCACATTATGGCTTATTATCGGATAGTGACACTCAAACAATTGTAATAAATCCTTTACCTAATATCACTATAACTGCTGTGCCACCATCTATTTGTGTAGATCAAAGTACTACCATTTCAGCTAGTGGAGCTAGTACATATCAATGGAGTAATGGTATGAGTAGTTCATCAATAACAGTATCACCTCTTACTAGCACTACATATTCGGTCACCGGTACTAGTACTGCTGGATGTCAGAATACAGGAAGTATCAGTGTAAATGTATATGCAAAACCGAATATATCAGCTACTGCTTCTCCAAGCTCTATTTGTATTGGTGGTAATTCTGTATTAACAGCTACTGGAGCTAATAGTTATAGCTGGAATAATGGCATGAATTCAGCTACAATAACTGTTTCTCCATCGACAACAACTACATATACTGTAACTGGTACGAATACATCAGCTTGTACAAACACTGCGACAGTTACAGTAAATATTACTACATCAATAAATATTTCAGCTACAGCTTCACCTTTGAATATATGTGCAGGTGATAATGCAATACTTATGGCTACAGGTGGAGATGTTTACACTTGGAATAATGGTATGAATGGTTCTCAAATTACAGTTTCACCAACGACCAGTACTATTTATAGTGTTACAGGTAGTAGTGGTGGATGTACAGGTAGTGCTACTGTGTCTATAACTGTTTATCCTTTACCAGATATCTCTGTATCTGCTGTTCCTAATACTATTTGTGTAGGTCAAAGTACTACTATTTCAGCTAGTGGTGCTAGTACATATCAATGGAGCAATGGTATGAGTGGTTCATCAATAACAGTATCACCAACTTCAACCACTATTTATACTGTTACTGGAACAAGCTCAGCTGGTTGCCATAATATTAATACTGTTACTATTACTGTGAATCAATTACCTACTATTAATATTACATCTAATCCATCACATATTTGTGCTGGTAGTAGCTCTACACTTACAGCGAGTGGTGCATCATCATATATATGGAGTAATAATATGAGTGGTTCTATTATTACTGTATCTCCATCTAGTACTACTACATACACAGTTACAGGTACTAATTCTAATAACTGTTCTAATACAGCTACAGCCACTGTAATAGTAGAATCTATGCCTGGTGCAGGTAATATAAATATTAATGCTACCCAGATTTGTCAAAATGAAGCATTATCTCTTAATTTAATAGGATATACTGTAGGAAGTAATATTCAATGGCAGATTTCTTCTGATGGTATAAGTTGGTCAGATATAATAGGAGCTACTACTAGTAGTTATAATTACTTACCTATAAACTCTGGCATTTTCCATTTCAGAGCTAAAGTGTCTAATAGTTGTGGTAGTGTTTATTCTGATGAGATTATCATTACGATCAATTCATTACCCATTTCAGGTATTGCATCAATTAATACATCAACAGTTTGCCAAAATAATCCCGTTTTACTCACTTTATCTGGATATAGTCCAAATACTACTATTCAATGGCAGATATCCAATGATAATGTATCATGGAGTAATATTAATGGCGCTACTACATTTACATACAATTATACTCCTAATAATGTTGGAACTTTTTATATTAGAGCAATGGTAACAAATAATTGTGGTAATGCTACTAGTAATACTATTATTTTAAATGTTAATGCTATTCCTGTAGCAGGTAATATTAATGTAAATGACAATAATATTTGCCAGAATGAGAATGTTATACTTATCTTATCTGGACAAACTCCTATGACTACCCTACAATGGCAAATTTCTACTGATAATAATACTTGGTTTAATATTTCTGGTGCTAATACATCTTCTTATAATTTTATAGGAAATAATGTAGGAACATATTATTTCAGAGTATTAGTTTCAAATGATTGCGGTAATGCCACAAGCAATCAAATTAATATTATAGTAAATTCTATTCCTCCAACACCTACTATTACCATGATAAGTTCTTATCCAATAATTTTATTTTCTAGTGTATCTACTGGTAATCAATGGTATAATGAAAGTGGAGCTATTCCAGGTGCTATCAATCAAACCTATCAAGTGATAGTAAATGGCACTTATTATGTCAGAGTTACACAAAATGATTGTCAATCTCTACCTTCTAATGCTATAATAGTTAATAATGTTGATATCCAGTCATATTATAACGATGAGGTAATTATTTATCCTAATCCAGCACAGGATATTATATACATACAGACTGATAAGAAAATTTTAGAAGTTCGTTTGATAGATGCTTTGGGTAGAATGGTAGCCAATACTGATACTTATCAATTAAATCTAGATAATATTAGTAATGGGGTTTATCATTTAGTGATAAAATTTGATGATGATGTAATCGTATTACCTGTAATTGTAAAAAAATAGTACAGGTATAAAATTATGAAAACATTAGATATTTTTTAGTGTATATACAAAAATTATAATAAATAAAATTTTTTATACTCAAATAGCTAGTGTTTTTTGACTCTCTATATTTATTGTAATCTAGATGATATATAAAAATAAAAAAGGATTAAAAAAAATTTATTTTAATCCTTTTTTAAGAAAGCACAATAAACATTAAAACGGTCCGGACGGGACTCGAACCCGCGACCTCATGCGTGACAGGCATGCATTCTAACCAAACTGAACTACCGGACCAATTTACTTTTGCAAAATTATAAAATATTTTTTAAACAACCAAATATTATAATTATTTTTTTAAAATAATAAAAAGTGAAATAGATCATGTTTGTTTCATTTTTTTATCTAGCTAGATTGTATATCTTTATCATTAAATTTTTGTGGGTAATAATTGTATATTATGATGAGATAAATATATACCAGATTAGTATGCAGATTAATAACAAAATTATTAAAATTTAGAATGGTTTTTAGTGATGCATTAGTTAATTGAAAATAAGATTCTGTACTTGTTATGATAATTAGCTCTAATAATTGGTAAAATATTTTATTAAATTAATACTAAATTTAAATACAAAAAATTATATAAATTTGCATAAATAAATTATTAAATGAAATCAAAAAATACAATTTTCATAGTATTATTTCTAATTATAACTCACAATATATATCCACAATCTTGGAGGATAAATAGGCATGCAATAGGTCTAAATCTAGGAGTTACCAATTTTTTAGGAGATTTAGGTGGTGGCAAAAGTATAGGACAGCCATTTATATATGACTTAGACATCCAAGCTACTAGACCTTTAATAGGTATCACTTATAATTACAAAATAGATAAAGTCAACTCTTTAAGTACACATTTATCTTTTGGGTATCTAAGAGGTGATGATGCTTTCACAAAAAATCCTATTAGAAATAATAGAAATCTAAATTTTCGTAGTCCTATAATAGAACTAACAGAACAATATGAATTAATATTATATAATTCTTTGAAAGGTAGAGAAACAAAAAGATATAAATTACGTGGAGTAAAAGGATGGACTAATTATGAAATATATGCATTTGTAGGAATAGGATTATTTTGGTTTAATCCCCAAGGTAAAGCACCTGATGGTAAATGGCATAATTTAAAACCTTTATGTACTGAAGGACAAGGTTTAGATCCACAGCGCAAACCATATCATAGATTGCAATTTACCATACCTTATGGTGTAGGTTTTAGATATAATACAAGTAGAGAATGGTCTTATGGATTTGCTATAGCACCACGCATCACTTTTACAGATTATATTGATGATTGCAGTACTACTTATTTTAATAATGATATTATTAGAAATATGAAAGGGGATTTAGCAGCTTATTTTGCAGATCCATCCAAAGGTGAAGTCTCTGGACAAACTCTACCTGGAGAACAAAGAGGTGATCCTAAAGATAAAGATAGTTATTTTTTTATATATTTCACTGTTAACTATTCCATTTCAGCATTGCAATATAAAACTAACAAAGCTAAATTCTATTAAAACTAATTCAATTTATTTTGCTTTTCATAGGATTGCGTAGATTTTCGTAACTATATAATTCAAATCTTACATTACCAATTCTAATTTTACAAGTAGCGTAAATAGGAATCTGATTATCATCAGCCGTAAAATAAACTTTCATAGGATATGGATCTTTGAAAACATTACCTACCTGTACCTCTGGCATCACGTAATAGCAGTCAAATTTGCCCTCATTTATTTTAATAGTTTCTCGACCACCAAAAGCCACGTTTGATGTATAAACACTGTCTTCAAATACATATTTTACTTTAAAAATACTACCTGGTCGCATTTTAGAAAAATCCAAGTTTCTTCCCCAATAAGCTGCCGAAATCATATCATGCATGTAGGGATCAATAGGGTAAACTTTGTTAGTATTTTTTCTTTTATCAATAAATTGAGCTTGATGTTTGAATTGATCTATGTTTATTTGTTGATCTGCTTTAAATTTACCTTCATGAGCTTTTCTTACAAAAACCCATGGCACCAAAGCTATAGTGTCTATATAGGTATCAAATCTATCATCTACATAGATAGCCCAATCCCATTTTTTAAAAGTTTTACCACTTAATATTGCATGATAACAAGGTCTGCCATTTATATATTCTATTTTTGGTGAAATCATAAATGTAGCATATGCAGCAAATATTTTACCAGTAATAAATGAATCAAAATATACAACGTAGGTTATTTTTTCACCTGTTTTAAATGCTTTATTTTCAACTTTTCTTAATTCTTGTGAGTTTAAAGTTAGCGTTGTAATTATCAAAATTATTAAAATTAGTTTTTTTCTCATTTTTATTAATTTATTTAATGACATTCAAAATATGTGCCAATAAGTGATATTTATTTATTTTTTTCTAAATAATTCATTAATAAAAAACTTAAGTCTATTTCATGAAACATTGGTTGAATAGAAAATTTGCCAAAAGAAAAATATTCGTTTGTCAGATAATAGGTATTTAGATTTATCGAAGTGATAGCTTCTACCTGATGTAGTGGGAGATTGAGATAAATCATCCTTTTATTACCACTAAAAAAATCAAAATTAGCAAAATCATATAAAAGAAATAAAAATGGTTGCAACAACTTATTGTATCCACACAAAACTACAAGTGGTGGTATCTGGTTATAAAATGCACCAGTGATAAGTCCATTTATATTGTATTGACCTTTAAAAGTAGCTATATGGCAACCAGGTGTTTTAGAAAGTGAATAAATGGCAGTCTGAAGTGTAATCCATTGCTTAGTAAATAAATATATACTATCATTAGAGACTATGAAGGCTTCGCAATCAAAATTAGTATTATTAGCCCCAGTAGGCATGAAATCAGTTTGATCAGAATAACTAAACGATATACTATCTATGATAGGATTACTAGTGAGAAGCGATTTTTTTTCAATTCTTAATATTTTCAGATCAGTTCTATTGCCATTTGCATTATTACCTGTATCACCTATATAAATGTATTCATCATCTTGTTGTAGCTCTTCCCACTCAATGTTTTTAGTTCCAGTGATACTATATGCCGTATATTCTGAAGGTGCAGTTTTATCAAATGAATACAAATTAATATCCGTATCATCATTATGAGTCCAGAATTTTTCATTCCAAAATATTAATCCTGAGCTCTCCTTTATTATCTGTGGCAATAGGATAGTAGATGTTATGTTTATAACTGTATCCTTGTATATACAGCTACCATCATTATTTGTAGCTTTTATATTGTAATTAGTAGCGAGGGGGTCTGTGCATCCATAGATTTGAGCAATTATATTATTGCAAGATATAATTAAGTTTAAAGCTAATAGAATTAAAAAATTGATTTTCATTTTTAATAAATTATAATTAATCTATTTTGATATATTTAGCAATGCGATATCTTTTACCTGGAAGTGATTGAATTATTTCAGCAAATTCTAAATTTAAAAGTGTGATAGAAACAATATCTATACCGAGATCTAGACAATTACATATATGATCTATACTGCTATCGCCTTCATTTAATAAGAATTTATAAATTGTTTTTTCGTCTTGAGAGAGGGGGAATGGTATAATAGTAGTTGTCATATTCTTTGGTATCAAATCCCAGTTTAATGTTTTCAGTATATCATTTCCTTCAGTTATTATTTCAGCTTTATAATTTTTAATAAGATTTAGACAACCTTGAGCTAAGGGGTCATTTATATTACCTGGGACAGCGAATACGGATCTATCATAAGAAAATGCTATATTAGCAGTTATAAGTGCTCCACCTCTTTCTTTTGTTTGCACTACTACTACTCCATCAGAGAGTCCTGCTATTATTCTATTTCTCTCAGGAAAATGAGGTTTTAGTGGCGGTTCATCGTAGAAATATTCTGTTATTAAGCACCCACCTTTTTTTATTATTTCCGTAGCTAGCTCATAATTTTCTGCTGGATAAATATTAGATAAACCCTGTCCTAAAACGGCTATAGTAGGTAAATCGTTTCGTAACGCAGCTTTATGGGCACAGGTATCGATACCTGTAGCCAAGCCACTTACTATCACCGGTGATAAAGAATTGATCTCTTGTATTAATTTTTCTACAACTTCTCTGCCATAGAATGATGCTTTTCTAGTACCTACAAAAGCAATAGATTTATCTAATAAAGGTATTTCGCCATTCACAAATATACAAATAGGCGCATCGATACATTCTTTTAATTTGCTAGGATAGTCGGGTTCAATAATAGTGATGACATTTATATTGTTTTGTTCTGCTATCTTAATTTCTCTTTCAGCTTTTAATAAAGCTTCAGTTTTATATTTATTTATTGTGTTTGCTAATAATGGTGATAGCCCATAATGATTTTGGAGTTGCTTAGATGATAATGAAAACAACTCTTCGATATCATTAAAATGCTCAATAAGTTTTTTAGCAGTAATATTACCTATTTTTGGTATCAATTTCAAAGCTAAAATATTGGTATTGTCATTCATTTTTACTAAATAAGAAAATTAGAATTTTACTTTTATTTTATTATTAAAACCGTATTTCAGGTCCCTTAGAGTGGTTTTCAGTACTACTTCATTTTGTTTTGATTGTTGAGCTAATGGATGAGAAATTTTTTTGATACTATCAGGTGTCAGAATATATGTATTGAAATTTATAAATCCAAGTATGTAATCATTTATTAAAAAATCATTACTATTTTGCATATTAATATATTGTATGATTTTATCTATATATGGGGATATATTTTTTTTTACAATTTTATTATTAGATATTTTAATATAATTAGGAATAAAAATATTAAAATGTTCATCTGTAAGTGATAGCAAAACACGTCTAAAAGCACTAGTGTTTTCGAAATCAAATGATATTTCTATGTATTTTTCTGAATGTAAAAAGTTGACATTGCTAATACCTTTTACAGCTCTTATTTTATCTATATAATATTGTATCTCTTCAGCTAATCTGTCTGTTGGTGAATTCATTAATTGATGAAACATTGCTATATTAGCTAAATCTAATTTGATTTTATAAGATCCTATACCTTCATTATTTATGGATATATATTCTTCTATTTTTAAACAAGAAGTAAAAATAACGGAAGAAATTATAAAACAAAGCAAAAATAATTTTTTCATAAAAATTAATATTTTTTACAAAAATATTAAAATTAATTTATTGTTTACAATTTAATGAATGTACTAATTTTATCTACAATCAAGTATTACTTTTTTATTTTTTGACTCAATATCACAATATTAGTTTGATTTTGAGATATATCCTTTTACATATATCCTAATATTTTTAGCATAGATTTATAGCTTTGTTCTTTAGCATAAAGTTTGGTATAATATTCTTTATTTTCATCAAGATAGATAAGCACATGTTTAGGAGCAGGTATCAAGCAATGTTGCAGACCACCATAACCACCCAATGCTTCTTGATATGCACCTGTATGAAAAAAACCTATATATAATGGATTGCTTGGAGTAAATTTAGGTAAAAATATAGCATTAGCATGAGCTTCTGCATTATAATAATCTCGACTATCACAGGTTAATCCACCTAAAAAAACTCTTTGGTATTCATAGTCCCAATGATTTAAAGGTAATAGTATAAATCTTTGATTTAAAGCCCAAGTATCGGGTAGGGTAGTCATGAATGATCCATTTATCATATACCATAACTCTCTATCATTTTGTTGTTTCTGATCTAAAATATTAAAAAAAACAGCTCCTGATTCTCCGACAGTGTATATGCCAAACTCAGTATAAATATTTGGTTCTGGTACATTGTTTTGATTGCAAATAGTTTTTATTTGATTTAGTATCTCCTCTGCCATATATTCGTAATCATAATCAAAATTTAATGACGTACGTATAGGAAATCCTCCACCTATATTTAATGAATCCAAAGTAGGACATTCCCTTTTTAATTCTACATAAACATTAACCGCTTTAGCCAATTCATTCCAATAATAAGCATTATCTCTAATGCCAGTATTTATAAAAAAATGCAACATTTTTAGTTCGAAATTTGGATGATTTTTTAAGTAAAGCTTATAATAAGGCACTATATCATTATAACGTATACCTAATCTCGAGGTGTAAAATTCAAATGTAGGTTCTTCCTCGGCAGCTATGCGTATACCTAATTTCACTTTAGTATTTCTTTTTATACGATACTCAAATAGTTCATTTTTATTGTCTATTACTGGTATTACATTTTCGAAACCGTTATTTATTAATCTAGTAATATTCTCAATATATTCTTTTCTTTTAAAACCATTACATATTATAAATCTATCTTTAGGCAAAAGTCCTTGATCATATAATTTTTCTATAATATTTATGTCAAAAGCGCTACTAGTCTCTATGCCTACATTATTTTTTAAAGCTTCTTCTAGCACAAAAGAAAAGTGATTGCTTTTAGTACAGTATGCATAGAAATATTCACCTTTATAATCTAATTTTGCCATAGCTATATTAAATATTCTACGTGCATTTTGTATCTTTTTGCTAATAGTCGGTATGTATGTTATTCGTAATGGTGTACCATATTGATCTATTATATCCATCATATTGATATCGTTCCAATAGAGTTTGTTCTCTATTACTTTGAACTCATCTGTTGGAAAATCAAATGTTTGATCTACTAAATCTAAATACTTGGTTTTCATTTATTATTTTAATAACTTTTTTTTAAATGTGCAAAAATACTTTAATTTTTTAAATAGCAATGAAAAAAATCTTAAAAAATAATTTAATAAGTTATTGTATTTTTAATATTTTTGTAATTAATAATTTATTTTTTATAACTTGCAATAGTTTTAAACAAAGTTTTTTTGTTAGTTGTAAGTTAATGATAAAATTAGCAATCAGCTTCACATATTTTTTTATTAAAATATACTTAATAAATAGTTAGTATGGCTAAAAAACAGATTTTAATTTCAGATCTTGATATCAAAAGAAGTGACAAAATTTATTTATTACAATGGCACATTAGCGATTACAAAGCTGCCATCACTCTACAGCAACATATCGGTTCTAAAGTTACTCAATTACCGTATTTAAATTTAGTTATCAAAAAAAACAAAATAAATTTTCCTATTTTTTCATTTAATTATGATGATGATGAATATCTATTTATTGCCAATTATATAAATAATAAATATTTGCATACTGATTTTTTATCAATAGATTATTTTTTAATTCCTTATGATGATACTACTGTAGATAACTGGCATGATATATATAATACATTAAAAAAAATTCCTTCACTCTTGGCAATACATAAAGGAAATGAAAAAACAAAAGACTTTATTAGCTTGATAAAAAATCAAATACAGTTGCAAATAAAATATTAAAAAACTGAGATTTATAGTGGTTTATTGTTTTACTTCGACAATCTTAAACTCTACTCTACGGTTTAATTGACGACCTTCTTCAGTATCATTGCTAGCAATAGGTTTTTCGAAGCCATAGCCCATATACGAAAGTCTAGATCTGTCTATTCCGTGCTCTACTAAATAATCTACAACAGCTTTAGCCCTTGCTTCAGACAATTTTTGATTGTAAGCAGCAGAACCAATATTATCAGTATGGCCAGAAATTTCTATTTTGATATTAGGATTATCATTCATCAGTTTTATGAGATTATCTAATTCAGTTTTAGATTCAGGGCGCAAAGTAGCTTTATCGAAATCAAAGAAAATGTTTCTAAGTACGATAGATTGTCCTATTTTTATAGGTTTCAGATAAATATCTTTTTGTATTTCTTGATATACGGCATTTTCGGGGATAATGAAGTTTTCTGAATGAAACAGATACCCATCTTTTTTGACAGCGATACCATAATTTTTGCCACTAGGTAAAGATACAAGATATTTGCCAGTTTCAGCATTAGAAGTGAAAACAGCTAATTCTTCATTTTTTTCATTATCAGTTAAAATTATTTGAGCTTCTAATGGTTTTTTAGTTTCTTCATCTAGGATGCGACCTTTTAATAATGTCAATGATGGAGTTTCTATCTCTATGGTGGTCTCTATTATGATTTCTTGTACGGGTTTGGTTTTATGAGCTATTAGATTATCTTCTGATGAGGGGTTCATAGGTTTGTCTATAATAAAAGTAATCATAAAAATATCTTGATCACCCAGAGTACCTTTACGCGAAGAACTGAAATAAGCTCTTTGACCTGAGGAAGCTAAAACAAAATATAAATCATCATCAGCAGTATTAATAGGAACACCTAAATTTTCTGGTTTGCTCCAATAGCCATCTTTATATGTGGATTTGAAAATATCATAGCCTCCCATAGTATTATGACCTTTGGAACTAAAGTATAAGGTTCTACCGTCAGGATGTATAAAAACTGCTTCTTCATCGTAAGGAGTATTTAGCTCACGAATATTTCTTACTTCTTTCCATCTACCTTTACTATCTTTATATGCTACCCATATATCTCTACCCCCCACGCCACCTGGTCTATCAGATACGAAATACAAGGTTCTACCATCAGGGCCGAGAGAAGCACTGGACTCGTGATATTTTGTATTTATTTCTTTTGATAGAGGTTTAGGTTTAGACCATTCATTGCCTTTTAATACACATTCATATATATCACCGCCCTTATCACCCTTATAGATAAAGAGTGTCTGTCCATCAGGACTTAATCCTATCGATGCATCATGAAATTTACTATTTAATGGTTTACCTAGTTGGGATAAATTCCAATTATCATTATCTTTGGTAGCCATATAAATATCTTCGAAAAATTTATTATCTATAGGATCACGTTTGCCACCAGTAGTACTCGGTCTACGACTAGTAAAAAACATAACTTCTTCGTCAGCACTTATTACTGGTGTATATTCTGGATAAATAGTATTAATATTTGGACCTAAATTATCTATAAAAACTTTGGTTTTTTTAGTAGATAACAGAATGCCATTCTCACATTCTTCTATTAATTTATCCAATTCTCTACCTCTAATAGAAAATTCTTTAGGTGATAATCTTCGCTTAAATTCATTGTAATACACAATAGCGGTATCGAATTGATGATTTAGATGGTATGCTCTACCTAAATAATAAGATAATTCATAAGTTACTTGGGGATTTAGTCGTTTGGCTTTATTTAAGTGTTCTAATCCTAGTTCTTTATCAGTTGTAAATAAATAGCAAATACCAATTTTGTAATTTAAATCCGCATTATTCGCATTTACTTTATTAGCTTCCAGGAAATGTTCCAATGCATCTATGTATCGCCCTTTACCTAAGCCAAATAATTTATTTCCTTCCTTGATATTTTTTAATGCATGTTTTAATTGCTTACTATCTGTAATATGTTTTTTATCGAAAGGAGTATCTACCTGTCCATATACTATGGATGCTAATAATAAAGCTATAGCAAAGATTTTTATTTTCATAACATTTTAATTTTTATTTATTACACAATTGTTTATAATACATATCACCAGTTTTGATACCAAGCTCACCAGCTTTTTGCCAATCATTGCATGCACCATCCATATCACGAAGCATTTCTTTAGTATTTGCTCTATTTAGGTATGCTACTGCATAATTTTCATTTAATTCAATAGCTTTATTGAAATCTTCAAGAGCATTTTGGTAATCTTCAAGTTGGAAATTAGCAATTCCACGATTATTATAAGCAAAATAATAATTAGGATCTTTTTTTAATGCTTCAGTGAAATCATTTATAGCTCCTTTATAATCACCTTTCTCTAATTTAGCTAATCCTCTATTATTCAATGCTATTACATAGTCAGGATCTATATCTATAGCTTTAGTATATTCTATTATAGCCTCATCATATTTTTTCATCCTTTTATAAGTTGTCCCAAGATTATTATATGCTAATGTCAATCTAGGGTCAGCATTTATAGCTTGTTTATAATAATAAATAGCATTATCGTAGTCTTCTAACATCAGATAGCAACTGCCCAGATCATTGTATGCATAAGCATAGCTATCTTTTTTAGATATAGCTCGCTTCAGATCATCAATAGCACTATTATAATCACCTTGATCGAAGTATAGAGATGCTCTATAATAGTATGCTTCAGCTAGATTTTTATCAAAATTAATAGCTGCATTGTAATCTTCGAGTGCACCTTCTAAGTCTCCTTTTTCGTGCTTAGCTTTGCCTCTAGTATAATAATAAAATCCACTTGTTTCGTAGCTAAGAGCTTTGTCTAGATCTGCTATAGCCTCGTCGTATAATCCTGCTTGGGATTTAGCTACCCCTCTATTATAATATGCTTTTGACAAATCTGGTTTTAGATTTATAGCCTCAGTAAATTTATTAATAGCTCCTTGAATATTACCAGATTCTAATAATTTGACGCCTTCATTATATCGTTGCTCGGCTATTTGTAAGTTATCACTAATAATTTTAATAGTATCCTGAGCTTCTAAAAAACTCATTGTTACCATTCCTATTATACATAAAATGATTATTCGTTTCATGATTTATGATTTTATATGTTAATTTACTTGGATGATTTTAAATTCTACTCTACGGTTTAATTGACGACCCTCTTCAGTATCATTAGTAGCAATAGGTTTTTCGAAGCCATAGCCTATATACGAAAGTCTAGATCTGTCTATTCCGTGCTCTACTAAATAATCTACAACAGCTTTAGCCCTTGCTTCAGACAATTTTTGATTGTAAGCAGCAGAACCAATATTATCAGTATGGCCAGAAATTT
>FZPS01000193.1_pt40 | contig 13439 bp, 12 predicted proteins | sample 1817821 | NCBI WGS metagenome assembly FZPS01 (sample SAMEA104158645, study PRJEB21678) | metagenome | place: Germany | collected 2015-04-21 | reverse complement strand
ATTGCTAAAGAAGAAGGATTATTAGGTAAAATGACTAACCCTATTTGGGCTGAGGAAGCCTTTGAATCTTCTTATGGATTCCACTACATTGGAATTTCTAGTGCTAGTGATTATACGTATGCTGATCCTGAAGAAAAGTTACTACTTACCGATATGGAAATTGAGGAATTGAAAGCTTTAATAGCTCTATATGAACGCGAATTAGAAAGTAAGGAAGACGAAGACAAACCACTTACTGACGAAGAAAAAGAAGAAATCGAAGAAAAACTTACTGCTGAAGTTAGAGCCGCGTTTACTAAATACTACACTCCTGCTATTCAATATCTCGAAGAATACAACAGCAGTAACTCTGGACGCCTTGATCTTGAATTAGCTAAATATCGCGCAGATAAAGGTATTACTTTCGCTAATTCAGACATCGCTGCTTATTACCTAGAAGTCCTAGCAATCAATAAAAAGACTCATGACAAAGCTTACAACCTAGATAAAGAATAAAACTCATGAATAAAAAACTGTGTTTAACTTTTTACACAGTTTTTTGTTTAGTAATTTTCAAGATTTTTGATAATCAATTTTAACCTTTTCTTTGTAAACCATAACAAAATGTGGTATAATAATACAAGATTATTTTAACTAAAATGGAGGAAATCTTATGAAACGTCGTATCTTAAGAATAAGTGCTTTTGTACTACTAGTGCTAACAGCCTTTACACTAGCAGGATGTAAAAAGCAAGTTGTACCTGAAATATCTAACCCAAATGGAGCGTATGCCACCGTTGGTTCCTACCAAGTAACTAATAGAGAGATTTACTTCAGAGCCAAATCAAACTATGGTCTTGAAGCAATTCTAGAAGAAATTGACACTAAACTTTTAGCTTCTTATTTAAATCAAGTAACTGATGAGAGAATCGATGAATTAATCGAAGAATCGAAATTTGGAAACATTGATAAAACAACTCTTCCAGTGGAAGATGTTGAAAAATATGAACAAGAATTCATTGATGAACATGTCGTACAAGGTCGTCACAATGAAGAGCTTATTAGAAAATACTATGCTCTTAATGAAGCAAGACGCCTTTATGCTTTAGAAAAATTCACCGAATATGTTAATAACTATAAAGGTGAAGATGATGAACCATACTTCAAAGAAAGCGAACTAGAAGCTTATTATAAGAATAATTATAAGGCTGATGTTCAGGCAATCGTTGTTACCTTCATTACTGAATATGAAGCACGCAAAGCCCTTGAAGCCTTAAACATTAAAGTTGATCGTACTGGTTTAAAATGGGTGACTAGAGATACTGAAGTTGAATTAACTCCAGCTGAAGTATATGCAGCATTCATTAACCTATACAACAACTATAATGGTTACTACCGTGTTGGCGATGGTAACATTATTGAAGCTGGCGATTATGAAATTGATAATGGTAAATTTGTATTTAAGAATGACTTCTTAGAAGAAGTTAAAGATGAAAAACACATTAAATTTGTTTACAAATATTCTGATTATAGTTCATCTCACATCATTACTCAAAAATTATTCACTGACTTAAAAGCTTATCAACCTACTTTAGATGATGACACTGATAAAACATTATACACTGATCGCTTACATCAAAGTTATACTCCTACTCCTGCTGCTTCTGGAACATCAAAATTCCACCTAGTATTAAAAGTAGGATATGGCGAAACTAAAGAGTATGAAGATGTAAAAGATGAAATTAAGACAGAACTAATTAAAAATCGTTTAACTGCTACTGAAATCGATAATCAATTATTGAAATTAAGACAAGATGCAAAAGTTACTCTTCATGATTATTATTTAAACAATGCTTATCAACAACTTGTTGATGCTAACTACAAAGCGCCAAAGAAATTAAGTAAAACTGCAGTTGCTACTTACAAAGTTAATGATGAAACTATTGAAATAACTGCTGATCAATTATTTGCTAAATTATCTAAACAATATGGTGGTTTACTTGTTTCCGATTTATTAGACCGTGAAGCATTAATTCACGATCCAAAATACAATGATGTTTATGACTTTACTAATAACAAAGTAAAAGACAAATCTAAGTACAGCAAACTTGAAGACTTAGTTGACCAATATCGCGAAGACTTAGAAAATGATGTTTACGCAAGCCGTGGTTTCGATAAAAACTATGGATGGAAAGAATTCATTCGTGATGCTTATGGACTTACTGATGAAAAAGATCTAGCTTTAAAAGTTGCTTTATTTGACTACGTTATTGAAAAATTCACTAATGAGTCTTATACTAAAGAAGACATCCGTAAAGAAATGCTACGAATCAAAGATGAATTCTTTGAAGCAAACATTATCGGTATCAATATCTTTGTTGACTATGACAACAACAATAGTCCTGACCGTCATCACTTCAAAGAAGCCGATACTCACTTAAGCAATTGGAATGCACAACAAATTGGTCTTGCTAAAAACTTAATCAATTTAATCAGAGAAAAGATCGCTGAATACATTGATCCAAAACTTGATCAACCTGATTATGCTACAGGCTTTGGCCGTCTTATCCAAGACTACAATAATGCTTCACTAGATGATGAAGTATGGGGTGTTTACAAACGTAATGGTCTTCGTATTCAATTTGAAAACTTAGGTTCTATTAGCAACACTTCTACTCACGTTCAAGAATTAAAAGACGAAGTTCAAAAACTATGGAAGCTTGTTCCAATGGCTGACCGCGGAAAAGCAATTTATCCAAAAATCGTAGTTGGTGAAGAAGATCCAAACTACTGGTCTGATATTTTCGCTTCTAATACTGGTTTCCGCTACATCGGTATTACTAGAGCATCTGATTACGTCTATGCTAAGAAAACAGATGGTCGAGTCTTACCTAATGATGAGGAAATTGAAAAATACTTAGAAGATCCTAATACTCCAGACCTAACATCAGCAGTAAAATCATCAATAGAAAGATACTATGTAACTGCTGTTAATACATTACAAGGATTCTCTTATGCTAAAACTGGTCGAGTCAATCGATTACTTCATGACTACACTGTAAGTAAAGGTATTACATTTACTGAATCAACAGTCCTTGAAGTATTCAATAAGATTCATGACATCTTTGACCGTAACAAAACTTATACTCCTCCAGTAACAGAATAATAATAAGCAAAACACCAGTCAAAATTTTGACTGGTGTTTTCTTTATGAAAAAAAGTCACAAAACTGTGACTTTATTCAATATCATCTTTTGGTTTAGAAAATGAGTTCACATAAAACATCTTCTTATTGAGGCTTGGAATTGGACTTGTGTATTTTCCACCTTCCGTTTTAGCAATCTCATCTTCGATAGCGCCCATTTTAGAATCAACTAGATCTAATAAGAAGAGGGCATAGGCTTCTGCCATCAGTGGTTCTTTAGGACTTCCATATTCTAAATAACCATGATGGGAAACTAAGAGATGTTCTAAGGCCTTAAATTCTTCGGTTTCGGTTAAACCTAAAACCAATCCTGCTTCAACAAGCATTTTATAACCGATCACAATGTGACCAAGCAAATTGCCTTCTTGGGTGTATTCGGTTTGCTTTGGACTTGACAATTCTTCAATCTTACCTATGTCATGGATCATGATTCCACTATAAAGTAAATCTTTATCTAAAGTAGGATAATTGATAAGGAAGGTATCAGCAAGTCTTAACATTGAATAAGTATGATAGGCTAGGCCACTATAGTAATTATGATGCATTGTTACACCAGCTGGAAAGTCAAAGAAGTCTCCTGAGTACTTACCGATCAAGTATTTAGTTAAACCAGATAAAACTTGATTTTCAATTCGATCTATATATTCATCGAAACGGTCAATCAGTTCGGCCCTACTTAAAGGCGCAAACCTAAAGAAATCGCGCCAATTAACTTCTTCTGTCGTAGTGTCTTCAATTTCTGAGATAATGATTTGAAGTTTATTAGCATATTCATTAGCCTTACCGGTGATCTTATAGATCTTTCCGGCTTCGATATCTTTTTTTAAATCAACATTCCAAATCCGAGCATCGGCAGTATCTTCCCCATCAGATAAGGTTAACCCATAATAAGGAGTTTGGTTAACCGTATAACGGAGTCTGATATCCGATACTAATACATACATGGTTACTACTGAACCAATTTCTATATCTTTAAATTTCATTAAATAATCCCTTCTCTGGCTAACTTTTGATAGTCAATATTAATATTAATCAACATTTGACGAACGCTTGGTGCCATTTGGCTGGCAAGATTTGCTCGTTCTTCTGGCGTGAGGGTTGCGGCATTAGGTAGGCTGTTAATATTAGCATTAACCATTTTATTAAAATCTTGCTTGTAACGTTCAACCATCAATTGTTGCCATTCTCTTTTTAATCGTGCTTCCTTTTCAGCAAGCGATATTTCTTCAAAGTCTTTCTGATCGTTATTAGAATAACTATTAGTCTCAAAACTTTGGGTTGGCACAACTGGTTCCGATTCTACCTTTTGATATTCGGTATATGGAACTTGGGTTTCCACTGGTGGTACCACAGTAGTGGCAGCACCTGAAGCAAAGGTACTAGAATCAACTTTCACCCTTTTTAAGAATTCACTTGCATACTCTTTTAACTTATGATATTCATTTGGAAGTTCTCGTGCTAACACTTTTTCTTCTAAATGACTTAAGACTTCACCAATAATCGGTCCCGATCTTCCACCAGTTAAGGCCAGCACATCTTCTCCTTTAAAGGCGAGATCGGCTTTACTTTTGATTGGAAGTGAGTTGGCTATTCTTTTGATTTGCTTTTCTTGGCTCTTATAACGTCTGCCAATCACATAGCGATTTACCGTATTTGCACTTAATACTATTTCGGTTCCGTATTTATATATTAAGGTATCATCAACTTGGGAACTTTCCAGATGAGATGATACTTCAAGAATAGTTTGTAACCTTTTATAAGAATTATGAGAGAAGTTAGCATTAGCACTAACACTCCCTTCAATCTTATAACAAATCGCAAACGCTTCTTCGATAGATACTTTATTAATTTTACGCTTTAATATTTTTAAAGCTTTTTTCTTTAGCGGCAAATATTTTGCCACACCGGAATCAAGCATTAACTTAATAGCTTTACTTGCATGTTGACCTTGAAAGATCTTAGTAACCTCAGCAATCACTTTAGCCTCAGTAAGTTTTCGAACTTCTTTCCGACAAGCCATGATGGCGGTTGCGGTTTTAGGTTCAATGTGAAAGTTTAGTTTACTGACTAACGTGAAAGCTCGTAAGATTCTTAAAGGATCTTCTTTAAAGCGAACCTTGCCTTTTCCAATAATTCTAATGATTTTATTTTTAAGGTCTTTGGTTCCTTCACAAAGGTCATAGATTTTTCCGTTTGGTGACATAGCGAGAGCATTGATCGTAAAATCACGGCGATCTAGGTCTTCTCTTAGTTTAGTTGAATAATGAACTTGCGATGGTTTTCTAATGTTAGTATATGTTTCAGTTCTGAAAGTAGTAATTTCATAATCCATACCATCAAATTTGAAACTGATAACACCAAGGTCCATATATTCTTTATTCGCATCTGGTACTACTTCTAATACTTGTTCTGGAGTAGCACTAGTTGTTATGTCAATATCAGTAAAAGGAATCTTTAAGAGTTGATCGCGTACTACGCCCCCAACAAAATAAGCCTCATGGCCTAATTCGTTTAATCGGCGTAATATTTCTTGTGCTTTAATCAAATAAATGCTTTGATCCATTCTATCACCAATTTAATTATACTACATTATCCGAAAAAGTAAAGCAAAATATTACAATATTCTTGCCTACACGTTAAAGCGGAAGAGGATAATGTCGCCATCTTGGACCACATACTCTTTTCCTTCGGAGCGCACTTTTCCTGCTTCTTTAACCTTTAGAGGGCTTTGGTAAGCGATTAGATCATCATAATGATAGACTTCGGCCCTAATAAAGCCCCGTTTAAAATCAGTGTGAATGATCCCGGCACAATCTGGTGCTTTCATTCCTTTTTTAAAGGTCCATGCTTTACATTCTTTTTCACCAGCGGTAAAGAAGGTTGCTAGACCTAAAAGACTATAGGTTTCTTTTACTAGTTTGTCCAAACCACTCTCACTAATTCCTAGATCAGCCAAAAACATCTTTCGCTCTTCATCTTCTAGTTCACTTAGTTCTTCTTCAATTCTAGCACTGATAATTACAACCTTACTGCCGTCTTTTTCAGCTTGGGCTTTTACGAGTTCGGTATATTCATTTCCATCGATAATTGATGCTTCATCAACATTGGCTACATATAATACCGGCTTTAGGGTTAGGAAGTTAAAGTTTTTAATAAATGCTTTTTCCTCTCCAGTTAAATCGACCATGCGGGCTGGTATGTTATCTAATAAAGCATCATATATTCTTTTTAAAATATGATACTCATATTCAGCCTCTTTATCCTTTAGTTGAGCTCGTTTTTCAATCTTAGGTAAACGTCGCTCAATGATTTCTAAATCAGCTAGCACTAGTTCAAGATTAATGATTTCAATATCACGGATGGGGTCAACCCCACCTTCTACATGGATGATATTCTTATCATCAAAGCAACGCACTACTTGACAAATGGCATCTACTTCCCGAATGTTTGCGAGGAACTGATTGCCGAGTCCTTCTCCTTTACTTGCACCTTTTACCAAACCAGCAATATCCGTAAAAGAAAAGCTAGTCGGAACAACGCTTCTTGGATTGATGATCCTGGCTATTTCATTTAGTCTTTCATCATTTATTTCAACTACACCTACATTCGACTCAATGGTAGCGAACGGGTAATTAGCACTTAAGGCTTGAGCCTTAGTGATTGCATTAAATAAAGTAGACTTACCAACGTTTGGTAAGCCAACGATTCCTGCAGTTACTGCCATAATTGATACACCTCTGTTACTTTCTATAGGAATAATACCAAGATAATTAAGATGATTCTAACAATTATATTTGGTATTAAATTATTTTTATTTTTTAAATATAAGTGGCCTAGGGTAAGTCCAAGTATCCCATTGATTATTAAGTTTTCAAATCCCATGAAAACCATTAAATTAAAGGCTACACTGAAGATTCCGCTAATAATTACAGTAATATAATTTGGCCAAATCGTCACCTCATTAATCCCTTCAATTACTATCTTTCGGAGGAATTCCTCAACGATTGCATAGAGGATTAGAAATGTTATAATAATAATAAACGGTGCGACATCATTTTCTATGTAGGTAAAGATATAACTTGGAATAGGGGAAAAACCAATAATTTTAGATGTTACATAAAGTAATCCAATTAAAGGTGCCCATATTTGAAGTGAGTAAAAGACATCCTTGGCTTTATATTCTTTAAAATCAGAAAACCAATCAGAATAAAAGACAATACTTAAAATTAATAAAGTAGCTATACTTGTAATAAATAACGAGTATCCTCTTGAAAATCCTGATAGGACAATTGGTAGGAGTCCTTCTTCATCAATGATTAAGCTCGGATTAAAGCGTCGATAAAGGATTCCCATTACCACACTAAAAACACCAGTAAAAAGAAAGGAGACAAAAAAACTAATGATTAACGCAACTTTAGTTTTCTGCCAGTCACTTACCGGTGGGACGCCATTTTCCATTATCTCTACTACTTCTTCGCTTTCCGTGCCACAACGGGTACAATAGCGTTCTTGATAATGTAATTTTTTATAACAATTTTTACAGCGGATAACCATAATCTTCACCTTCTATATTACCTATTTATTATATCACTTTTTTGTCATTTTGAAAAGTAGAACATTCTACATTATTATAAGATAATTTACCATAAAAGTGTGGTATAATATATCTAAGGAAGTGATTAAAATGAACATCTATTATATAGGTAACCCTGGCGACTTAGAGAACTTACAATTTCACGGATTTGACCTTAATATTAAAGCAATCACTGATAATATTAAAATCATTGATAGTTATCACTTTTCATTAAAGAATGAAATAATCACCTTTGATTATTTAATTATCAAAGATTATAAAAAGTTAGAAAATATTAAAAAACTTGATTGCTTAATTGATGATAATGTAATTATCACCAATTACTATTTACAGTCAAGTCTTGAACATATTTTTGCCTTAAATCAAAATGATGATGTAACTAGTCAGTTACAAAAAATTGTCAATTTCATCTTGAATATAGATTTTTAATAAAAGCACAATAATAATAGTGTGCTTTTTTTATGAGGTGATAACTTGAATAAATTATGGAAGTTTACTAAAATCTTTTTGGTTTTTTATTTGTTTGTCTTTTTTGCGATTATCATTACCTTTACGATTGCTAATCACAAGTTAAAATACGATATTCCCTTTATCTCTAGTGTTGAACTATATGATCAAAACAACTACAAGTTCTTAACCTTAAGTAATAATAAAAAGCAATCATTTGTTAGTTTAGATAAGATTAGTCCTTTAATTATTGATGCTTTTATCTCCATTGAGGATAAACGTTTCTACCATCACCAAGGACTAGATTTAGTTAGAATTGGAGGAGCCCTCTTTAGAAATATTGAAGAAGGAAGCATTAGTGAGGGGGCATCAACTATTACCCAACAATATGTTAGAACTATTTACTTAAACAATGAAAGAAAATTAAAAAGAAAAATCCATGAAGCACTAATCGCCATCAACATGGAAAAAAAGTACACCAAAGATGAAATTTTAGAAGGCTACTTAAATAGTATCTACTTTGATCATGGTGTATATGGAGTTGAAGACGCTAGTATCTATTACTTTAACAAAAGTGCATCAGATGTGTCGCTAGCTGAAGCAGCTTGTATTGCTGCTATACCGAAAGGGCCAACCTATTACTCACCAATTAGAAATCCTGAAGCCAATAAGAAAAGAAGAGATTTAATCATTGACGAACTTTATGAAGACGGTAAAATAACAGCAGAAGCAAGAGATCAAGCCAAAAATGAAGAGTTAAAGATAACTGGTAATAACCCCAATAATAATGATGTTAATGCGCCCTACTTTCAAGACATTGTCATGAGAGAACTACGAAAGTATCCCTTTGTAAATGAATATGCTTATAAAGGATTAAAAGTATACACGACCCTTGATAGTAATCTAAATCAAATCATAACTGATAGTATAACCAGAAGGATGCCATCCAGTGATATCGAAGTTGCCATCTATGCAATGAATCCTAAGACCGGTGAAGTATTAAGTGTTGTCGGTGGAAGGGACTACACAAAAAGTACTTTTAACCGGGCAGTGGACAGTGTCCGCCAGCCTGGTTCAACCATTAAACCCTTTTTGTATTTAGCTGCCCTTGAGTATGGATTTACCCCTGCTTCAACCTTCACCAGTGAAGAAACAACCTTTTACTATGATAATACTAGTTACTCTCCTCATAACTTCGGCAAGATCTATGCCAATCAACCAATTTCAATGGTTTATGCTTTAGCTACTAGTGATAATATTTATGCGGTGAAGACACACCTTTTCTTGGGATGCGATACTTTAGTATCAACTTTGAAACGTTTTGGATTCCAAGGAGATATCCCAGCCATCCCATCACTAGCACTTGGGACCCATGAGTTTAGTTTAAAACAAATGACTGAAGGTTATGCCATCTTAGCTAATGAAGGAGTAAAGGTTGAACCAACGTTCATTAAAAAGATTACCACTATGGATGGTAAAGTTTTATATGAAGCCAAACCTAAAAAAGAAACAATCGCTAATAAAAGCGATGTTTACTTATTAAACGATTCAATGAGATCAATGTTTGATAATCGAATGACCTATAACATTCGTCCAACCGGAGCAGTCATTGCTTCTATGCTCACTCACACCTATGCAGCAAAAAGTGGTTCTACTGATACAGATAACTGGATCATTGGTTACAATCCTGATATTGTAGTCGGTATTTGGAGCGGTTATGATGACAACCGTCCAGTAACCACTAACGCTGATTTAAGGTTTGCTAAGTATATGTGGGCAGATATAGTTGAAGATTACCTAAGAAACAAAAACACAAGTTGGTATAAAACCCCAGATGATGTCATAGATGTATATCTAAATCCAATGAGCGGTTTCTTTCCCACTGAAACCGAATATGCTAAACCACTAACCTTTAAGAAAAGCAATGTACCTTGGTATGTTGATATGATTTACCCTCATATCTTCAACGTTAGTGGCAGTGGATGATATATTGATTTATAAAAGTAAAAACGATGTTTGATGAACATAACAAACATCGTTTTTATTTTCTCACATTAAGGAGTCCTTGGTCCCATAGGTTGCCCAAGAATCGTTCCATTTCAATTATACCATAAAAATACTTGAATGCAAATTACTAAAAATTAATAGAAGTTATAAAATGCAAAATTATAAAAGATATATATTTGTCACGTTGAACTTTTCATCTTTTCATAATAATCAGAAAAATGTTCCTCAGGAAGATATGAATGTTTTTTTATAGCTGACCAGCACTTTTCAATTTCATATAATCCCATAAACCGTTGTTCATATAATATACAAAATATATCAGCAGTTGTTAGATACTCTAAATTGTATTTTTCAATATAAAACCTAATATCTCGCATATTATTACTGCATAAAACTGCTTTGTTTGTTACTGCATATGCAATACATGCAGCTTCACCATCTCCAATAACCTTAATCCCTCGCATTTCTGTTTTATGAGTCATTTCATAAAACAACAAGGCTTCTTCTGAAGGTATTTCAAAATCACATTTTATTATTTTTCGAGCAGCAATCAACTCATCTAATCTTTCTTTAAATTTCGGCTTGTTGTTTGAAATATATTTACATAATTCATCATATACTATCCGGGGTATTATTATTTGTTTAAACAACTTAAACAAATATTCTTCATATCCTATACCTAAAAATGTAGATAGGCAATCCGTATCAAATATATAATTTTTAGTCGAATCTACTTTCTTCCCCATTTACTTCTCCTTCAATTAGATCTCCCCTGAAAGCGGTCAATAATAGCTCAATCTCTTTACCCCTAGAAATTACATCCTGATTTTTTAGTTCTTTAACCAAAGACAGATATCTACCAAAAGTTATGTTGCTATAATAAAGTCGTTTATATAGTTTATCATCATAACCCAATATCTTTGCATTATAGATAACATTATTCTTGAATCGATCCCAATTATTATCAATGATACCTTCTAGCTTTAAACGGTACAATGTTGCTTCTCTACTCATTCCAAAATATTGTTCTAAACGGATTATCTGTTCTTCGGTAATTGTTTCATTTGAAAGACCAGAAGTCTTATCTTTAAAAGCCTTATATGGAGCTAAAAAATATGATGCAAACATATCAGCTAATTTTTCTTCATGGGATGACTCTTTAGAAAGGCTTTTTGAACATATTATTTTTTCTTCTCTCTGTTCAATAAAATAATGATAAAACTCATGTGCTAGAGTAAATCTACATCTTCCGTATGATTGTTGAGAATTTATAGCAATCATTCCAATATCTTTATAACAAATACCACTAATATTATCTCCCAATTCATAAAACACTAAAGTTAAATCGGGAATGTTATTGGCTACTGCAAATAAATCTATTGGACTTGATTCACATAAGTTTAATTTTTTTCTTAATGTTGTAGCTTGATAATCTAGTTCAATAAGTGTTTGTAAATTATTCATTACCAATCTCCTTGTATAACTTTTTCATTTCTTTTAATTTAAGAGCAATTTCATTAACTCGTGCTAATGCTCTTAAGTCATCACTGTTTAATTGGTTAGTACGAAAACTGATATTTAATGACTCTTGTTCATTATTATTAAAAAAATACGAAATATCATATCCAATTAAATTACATAACTTTTCTGCCATTTCATATGTTAAAGGTCTTTCACCATTTTCAATTTTTGAAATATAACTTTGATCTACATCTAAATATTCAGCAATTTGTTTTTGATTTAATTTTAATCCTTTCCTTAAATTAATAAACTTTTCTTTCATATTTATTTTCATTCCTTTACTTTTCGCTTCTTTTTTATTCTTCCTATCCTCACTTTTATTATTTAATATTTTTCCTAACCTCCTCAATATAATTATATGCAAACTTGTCATATTTGTCAACTCTTTTGTCTGTGAAAATATGACAAAATTAGTATATTACAATTATATAATTTTAATACATTTTTTAAACATTTTTACAACACATAGAAAATACAGGTTTTGCTACAGAAATCCAGCAAACCATCATTTTTTTAATTTATAAATCATCAGGTGCTCTAACAAAATGGAGGATCCGTTCATAATAACGTTTCTGCTTTTCTTTTGGTATTCCTTTAAAAATAAAGTCAGGATTATAAATTATTCTCATATTGCCCCACCCCCATTAAGTTAATCCTTTGTAAATGTAAACTAAAAAATGTACAAAAATGGCGAAATGAAATTGTACAATTAAGGCGGTTTAGTTTTGAACTCTGTTTTGATTATCACCACCATTTACAGACTCGATTTTATCTTTTATACGATAAGATCTTCCAGCTATTTTGATTATGTGAGAATGATGAAGTAAACGGTCTAAAATGGCATTGGCAATTGTAATATCACCAAATACTTCTCCCCATTTTGAAAATGGTTGGTTTGTAGTAATTATAGTTGATGTTTTTTCATACCGCTTGGTTATTAACTGAAAGAATAAATTTGCACCCTGTTTATCTTGAGGAAGATATCCTATTTCATCAATGATAAGTAGTTTGTAACGTCCAAATTGCCGAAGTGCATCATCTAAACGGTTTTCATAAGCTGCTTTTGATAATTTATGGATTAATGCTTGACAACTAATAAAATAAGTTGATATTCTTTTCTTACAGGCTTCAATTCCAATCGCTGTGGCTAAATGTGTCTTTCCAACACCACTGGTTCCAACAAATAGAATATTCTCTTTGTTTTCAATAAACTTAAAAGTCATTAGCTCTAATAATTGAGTTTTGTTTACAGTTGGTTGAAATGAGAAATCAAAATCATCAATAGTACGGATATAAGGAAAGTTTGAAATACCTATATTAATTTTCTCTGCTCGTTCGTTTCTAAACTGAATCTCTTTTTCAGTTAATTCATAAAGTGCTTCTAAAACCAAATCATCTTTGACGTTTCGCGATTCAAGAAAAATTGGTAAATTTTCATGCATTCTTTCTAATTTTAAAATTTCAAAATTATTTAATACGCGACTGTATAAGTTCATAATTTTACCTTTCTATATCTTATCCATTAAATTTAAGTTATTTCTAATATAAATATCTAATTCATCATCGCTTTTGAATTTAAATGCATCTGACCTCAACACTCTCAAACTCGAGAAATTCTACATCAGGTTTTGGAATTTTTAAAATCACCCCACACCTATTTACCATTTTTCTATATAGTACATTTTC
>FZPS01000062.1_pt2495 | contig 13439 bp, 11 predicted proteins | sample 1817821 | NCBI WGS metagenome assembly FZPS01 (sample SAMEA104158645, study PRJEB21678) | metagenome | place: Germany | collected 2015-04-21 | reverse complement strand
ATTAAAACGAATAGACAAGTCCATGAAAGGAGTAAGGGAGATGGATAAATCCAGTATAAAAATTATGGTTGTGGACGATGATCCTAATATTGGACAGTTAATTAGATTATACCTGGAAAAGGAAGGATATAAAACTGAATGCTATATGGATGGGCTATCATGCCTGGAAGCATTTAAAAGCAATCCCCCTAATCTGATGATACTTGACATAATGCTGCCAGGTATGGATGGCTGGGAAGTATGTAAGAATATAAGAAAGATAAGCGATATACCTATAATAATGCTTACAGCCAAGGGTGAAACCTTTGACAAAGTTTTAGGGCTGGAATTAGGAGCTGACGATTATATTGTAAAACCCTTTGATCCCAAAGAGCTGATGGCCAGGGTAAAGGCAGTACTTAGGAGGACTATAAGTACAAATGAAGATGAACAGGTGGTTACCTATCCCAATCTCACAATAAGTATATCGGATTATACGGTTACTTTAAAAGGAGAGAATATAGAGTGTCCTCCCAAGGAGTTGGAGCTGCTTTATTTTCTAGCTTCACATCCCAACAAGGTTTTTACAAGAGAACAGTTATTGGAGCAGGTTTGGGGATATGATTTTTACGGTGATTCCAGAACAGTTGATGTCCATATTAAACGGCTTAGGGAAAAACTAAAGGTAGAAAATAGTAACTGGGCTATTAAGACTGTTTGGGGTGTGGGTTATAAGTTTGAGGTGAAATAATGTTTCGTTCTTTGTTTTCTCGTCTAATGGTAACTTACTTTGTAATAATGCTCATAACATTAATTACCTTAAGCCTGTTTTTGTCTAGTGCTTTGCAAAGATATGTGATTAGGACTACGGAAGAGGAATTAATAAGAGAGGCAAAAGAGCTAAACAGGCATTACGAGCTTTATGACAGAGGTTGGGTGTCCCGCGAATACATGGAGCTTATAAGTGATGGAATAACCAGTTATGAAAATACCAGTATATGGGTAGTAAGGGTAGTGGGGGATATAGGGCTTTTACAGTTTCAGTATAATCCAAGGGGTACAACAGATAGGGAAATGGAGGTAACTCCTTTTTCCAAGGAAGAGATAATCAATGTTTTAAGTGGAAATATTATAAAGAATATAGGTAAATTTGGGGACCGATTTTCTGCACCTGTTCTTACAGTGGGTATACCCTTGAAAATAAGCGGCAAAATAAGAGGCGCTATATTTTTTCATACTCCTATTGAGGAGCTAGACCTCATACTATATGATATCTATGCCGATATTTGGAAAGCTACTTTATTCTCTGCTGCGTTGGCCGCTGTGCTTTTATATTGGATGTCTAGAAGAATATCAAAACCTTTGAGTCAAATGAGTGAGGTATCTCGGGAAATTGCAAGTGGTAATTATAAACGGAGGGTAAAGGTTTCTAGTAAGGATGAGACAGGACAACTAGCAATAAGTTTTAACGCAATGGCCGATTCATTGGAAAAATTGGAGGATATGAGGCGAACTTTTGTAGCTAATGTATCACACGAGTTAAGGTCTCCATTAACTTCCATGAGAGGGTATATTCAGGGAGTACTGGATAAGACCTTTGATCCTGAAGAGCAGGAGAAGTATTTAACAATTGCTTTGGAAGAAACCCAAAGATTAAATAAGTTAATTAATGAGCTGCTGGATTTGTCTCAGATTGAATCAGGACAGTTCCCTCTAAATATTATATCCTTCGACATAAATGAACAACTTAGGCGATTAATAATAGCTCAAGAAGAAAGAATAAATGCAAAGGAAATTGATGTAGTCATAGAGTTTGAATCCAACAAATGTATGGTAAAGGCAGACCCAGACCGTATCAAGCAGGTAATAATAAATCTTTTGGATAATGCTATTAAATTTAATCGTCAACAAGGCAAAATAATAATAAAAACATGGAAAAAGAGAGGAAAGGTATATGTAAAAATTCAGGATCAAGGAATCGGTATGCCGAAAGATGAAATCGCCAATATATGGGATAGGTTTTATCAGGTAGAAAAATCTCGGACCGGCCAAGAGAGAGGGACAGGTCTAGGATTGTCAATTGTAAAGAAAATAATTGAGGAACATCATGAAAATATATGGGTAAACAGCAGTCCAGGAGAAGGTTCAGCCTTTATCTTCTCTCTAGAAGCATCCTCATAATAACTACTAAATTGTTTACATATAGTTCATATTTTTTTCAAAAAACCAGTTTATAATAAAGGTATCAAGAGGATGGAGGGGAAGAATATGAATGAATTCTATGAATTTGACGAAAGATCTTATCAGAGAAAAGGTGGGTTTTGGAAATATATTGCTGTAGCACTTATATTTCTGTTATTAGGTGCCATTGGTATGTACTATATTTCCCCAGAACTTCAAGAGCCAGGGAGTAACCTGGCTGGTACAAATATAAGCCAGGAGGATAGGACCACTGTTGAGAAGGATGTAGAAGATGACCAGTCCAGTGAATTACCTTCATTGGGAGCTAAAGGAGACCTATTTATTAGCTCAGATAATCCTGTAGTTGAGATTTCGGAAAAAGTAGGGCCAGCCATAGTAGGCATAACCAATAGAAGTATCATAAAACAGCAGGAGCCCTTTTTCGGAAATATATACGAAGAAGAACTGGAAGGCTACGGCTCAGGTATTATCATTAGTGAAGACGGTTATATAGTCACAAACAATCACGTAATAGATAATGCAGACGAACTGGTTGTTATATTAAAAGGTGGGAAAGAGGTACAGGCAACCTTGGTAGGGCAGGATTCTATGACCGATGTTGCAGTAATAAAAATTGATGAGCCAGATCTAACTGTGGCTAAGATAGGCGATTCTGATAAAGTACGACAAGGGGAGTTGGCTATAGCTATTGGAAATCCTTTAGGCCACACTTTAGCTGGCACTGTTACTGTGGGAGTAATCAGTGCTGTGAACAGGCAGATTACCTATGGCAGTAACCAATTTACTATGATCCAAACCGATGCAGCTATTAATCCTGGCAATAGTGGAGGCGCCCTGGTAAATGCAAATGGTGAAGTAATTGGAATGAACACCTTAAAATCCAAAGCAGAAGGTTTAGGTTTTGCAATACCCTCCAATGTATTCATGCCTATAGTAGAGGAATTGATAAAAGAGGGCAGGATAGAAAGGCCGGGTATAGGAGTAACAATTGTAGAAGTTACTGATGAAATGATCGAGACCTATGGATTCCCCAAAGGGGTAGCCATTTATCAGATTATGCCTAACGGCGCTGCAGACAAAGCTGGATTGTTGCCCAGAGATATAATTGTCGCAGTTGGAGAGAAAAGAGTAGAGACCATTGACGAACTTAAAGAAGAGATTAATAAGTACAAAGTAGGAGATATTGTTAAGTTTACTGTGTGGCGTGATGAAAAGGAGTTTGTAGTTCCTATCAAGCTACAGCAGTTAGGGGGATAAAATAAAAGCCAGATTAAATCTGGCTTTTATTTATATTTCATATATATATTTGGCTAAAAAACGGGGAATTCCATCCTTATTGCCCCAACGGTTGGCAAAAACTCTTATGGGATCTCCGGTATTAAAATCGAAACCTCCCCAATACTCTACATAAAACAGCTCCTCTTCTTCCCCTTGCTCTGAAAGACTGACAATGAAAACATTTTTATCGCCGGTCTCTAATATTTCCTTAATGTTGCCACTAAAGACAAAATGTCTTCCATTGCTGAGCTGTTCGTCTTGCTGAAGATCACTATAGATGGGTTTCCATGCTGTAGAGGTATAGGTATGCACATTGGCTTCTCTTTCCAGGACCACCTCAGTAGAGGTTTCTTTACCATTTAACTTAGCCGTTAAATTGCAAAGAGTATAACCGGGCCTCTCTGCCTTAACATAAAGGCTAAACTCACCGGTTTCCTCGTTAATTTCAGGTTCTTCGAATATCTCCAGGCTAGTTTCTATAATAGCTCCGGGTTCAACGGTACCGCTTATCTTTACCCATGGTTCATCGGAGAAAATAGGTGAGGTCTCATTGATAGTTAACTTTACATCCATGGGAGATTTTCTAAGTATAATCTGCTGGATATTATCCAGGTAACCTGGTGAAGAAACCCTAATATTTAGAATAAGTTGTTCCTGATCTGCAGGAAGACTAAACTTTTGCTCAAATCTGCCATCTGCGGAAACTGCGCTCGTATAGTCTTGGTCGTTTATATACAATTCTGAATCAGGCTGAACTTTAAAGGAAACTGTGGTGCTATCTCCCTGAAATTCGGTTTCTGAAGATGAAGGCTGAAGCAGTGTAAAAGGAGCATAATTATACGGAGGTGATAGGGTTATGGACACTCTTTCAACTGCATTCTCCAGATTTGGTGCCGATATAATCGCATCTAAATGAACCTCGTATAATCCGTCTTCATTCAGCTCTGGGTCATAGGAATAGAGCAACCCTTCTTCCACAATAAACTCCGCACGGCCGTTGTCAACCTCCAAAACATCTCCTAAAAAGCTTACCTCTTGACCATTAACAGTATTAAAAACTATTCTATAGGCTTTTTTACCCTGTATTGTTGTCTCTTCAACAGCAGATGATACAGCGATTGATTGACCAATATTAGGAACATCAGGATTTTTACTAGCAAATTTCCGCATTCCAACCATAGCAGCTAAAAATATCAAAGTTGCAAGTGCAATTAGAATAAATATGGTTAGTGTTATATTAGCTGCTCTTTTACGTTTATAGGCTGTTTTATCTTTTTTATACCGCCGCAGGGGCATTTGAGTAGTCAAGTCCAGATCTGGTGTCTCTACATCAAATATATCATCATCGCTATCAAGCAGTGCATCCCGTTCTATCTTTTCAGAAAAATAATCATAAGCTTTATCATAACCAGGATCATGGGTGGTATCATCGGTACTGTCAAACTCAGTATCAATGATAAATGATTCTTCAAATGAATCTTCCTCATTCCTATATTGTTCTTCAAGCCCAAGATCCATATCATGATCAAGATCTACATACATCTTTTCTTGATCATAACTATGTTTTTTATTACTATCTTTATCTCTTAGCTTATAGCCGCAATAATAGCAATAATTGTTATAAGCTTTATTTCTGGTATTACACGATGGACAAAACATATGCTATCTTCCTCCTTTTGATACATATATAAAATTCGCATTTTTCTTCCAAATTCCTTCTTTTTTGAGAAATATTTTGAGTTTCGACTGTATAAAATTTCTAAACAAGGCCTTTTACTAATGTTCTAAACGTGCTAAAATAATAAGTAATAGTTAATATATATTAAAAAGATGATATAATTATATAATAACAACTAATTAATATTTTAAGGGGCTGATATTGTTGGATCATTTTCGAGAAGAATCAGTAAGCAAAGTAAACTCTGGCCTAAATACCTTTATATATGTTTTGGCCTTTGTAGGTATGATCTTATTTGGTTTCATTGCATTGATGAATTTCATGTCAATACTTAATGGTAATATTAATATTCCTATTATCATTATAACCCTGGTTTTTGGAGGACTGGCTTACGGCTGTTTTGTTCTGAGAAACAATCAGCGTATAGAATATGATTACACATTTACTAACGGTATTTTAGATATTGCCAAAGTAATTAACAATGCTAAGAGGAAAAGGCTATTATCAACTGATGTTAGGGAATTTGAGATTATGGCACCTACTAGCGATGAAGGCTTCCAAAGGATGCTAAATCACAGGGGCATAGAGCAGAAGTTGAATTACTTTTTAAATCGCGGGGGCGGTCTATACTATGCCGTATTTATGCACGAAGGGAAAAAAACATTGTTAGTTTTTGAACCTAGCGATATGTTAGTGCAGATGGTTAAAATATATAATCCTAGAAATGTTAAAACAAAATAACAAAGGGTCCCCCTTTTTCTTTGGGGGATTTTTTATTGTCACTAAATGATTAATAAAATATAATTGCTAAAAAAATATAATTTGTAATAATCACTTTAAAAGGATAAAATATAAGTTAGCTAAAAGAAGGAGCGCAAAAATGAAGCAGCAAATTTATTTGGATAATGCAGCTACTACCCAGGTGTTGCCAGAGGTAGTGGAGGAAGTAGTTAAGTGTTTAACTGAAGATTTTGGTAATCCATCCTCTTTACACCGCCTTGGATTACAATCTGAAAGACATATGAAGCAAGCACGGAGTATGGTGGCAAAACTTATACAGGTTTCGCCTGAGGATATAGTATTTACTTCTGGAGGGACTGAATCTAATAACCTTGCTATACTGGGAACTGTCAGGGCTCGTAAAAGATACGGCAATCACTGCATAACAACTCAGATAGAGCATCCTTCTGTTCTCAATACCTTCCATTATTTAGAGCAGGAGGGTTGGAATATAACCTATCTGCCAGTAGATAGGTATGGAGTTGTCAGGCTTGAAGATTTTAAAGAAGCACTACGAAAAGACACCGTGCTTGTAAGCATAGCTCATGTTAACAATGAAATAGGATCAATTCAGCCTATAAAAGAGATGGGGTTGTTTTTAAAGGGAAATTATCCTGAAACAGTCTTTCATATTGATGCTGTCCAATCCTATGGACGACTGCCTATAAAACCTGTAGAATGGGGAATTGATCTGTTAAGCATTAGTGGTCACAAGATTCATGCACCAAAGGGTATTGGCGCTTTATATATAAAAAGGGGCACTCCTATTTCCAGCCTTCAGTGGGGAGGGGGACAGGAGTTTGGCATTCGTAGTGGGACAGAGAACCTACCGGGCATAGTAGGATTTGGGCGAGCAGCCCAATGGATACAGGAGAGAATATCAAATGACGGAACCTTAATTAAGGAAATGAAAACAGAACTAGCTAATAAAATTGCCAGGGAAATTCCCGAAGTGGTTTTTGTTGGACCAAATCCTTCAGAAGGGGCACCTCATATTTTGAGCATTAGTATCCCTGGTGTAAGAGGCGAAACATTGCTTCATGTTTTAGAATCCTATGGAGTATATGTAAGCACTGGATCAGCTTGCTCCTCTCGAAATGTGAGGACTAGTCATGTCCTGAAGGCTATTGGTGTTTCTCCACAAGTGGCTGAAGGTTCCATAAGAATCAGCCTTTCCTACTTAAATAGCAATGAAGAATTATCCCAGGTGCCCAATATATTAAAGAGATCTGTTAATCAGGTAAAAAGATTTACTAGGAGGTAAGATTTGCTTATGGAAAGATTAATCCTTATAAGATACGGAGAGATATATCTAAAGGGTCAGAACAGACCCTTTTTCGAAAAGACATTGATTAATAATATTAAAAAAACTTTGGAACCTTTTGGGCAGCCAAAGGTTTTTAAAGCACAGGGAAGGATATACGTAGAAAACCTGCAGGTTGAAAGGGTAGTACTTGATCGCCTTTCCAAAGTTTTCGGTGCTATAGGTATAAATCCAGCATGGAAAACCGACAAAGACTTAGAATCCATTAAAACTATGGTAAAGACAGCTATGAAAGATGCTTTAGAAAAAACAACTAAGGATAATATTACCTTTAAAGTAGAATCTCGAAGAGCTGACAAGAACTTTCCTATAGGATCTATGGATCTAAGCAGGGAGATGGGTGGATTTATCTTAAAAAGCTTTCCTGGCTTAAAGGTGGATGTACACAATCCAGATATTAAGTTAAACATAGAAATTAGGGAACATGCTTATGCCTATCATGAAAATATACCTGGTGCTGGGGGTATGCCAGTGGGTACAAATGGCAAAACAGCACTTCTGTTATCAGGTGGAATCGATAGTCCCGTAGCAGGATGGATGATTGCCAAACGAGGGGTCAAGCTAACAGCTATTCATTATCACAGCTTTCCATACACTAGCGATAAGTCCAAGGAAAAGGTAGTAGATCTATGTAGATTACTAACCCAATACTGTGGGCCAATAAGACTTCATGTTGTTCCTTTTACTGAAATACAGCAGGAACTCTATGAAAAATGTCCTGATGGACTTCTTACTATATTGATGAGAAGGTTTATGATGAGAATTGCTGAAATAATCGCCCAAAATGAAGGCGCACAAGCTCTGGTTACAGGGGAAAGTATAGGACAGGTAGCCAGCCAGACCTTGGAAGCGCTGGCCTCTACCGATGATGCAGTATCTATGCCAGTTTTTAGACCTCTCATTGGCCTTGATAAAAACGAAATAGTTGAAATAGCTGAGAAGATAAATACCTATGAAACATCAATATTGCCCTATGAGGACTGCTGTACCGTATTTGTTCCCAGACATCCAGTTACCAGACCCAAGCTGGACAGGGTAAGAAAGGCCGAGACTTTTGTGAATGCAGAAGCCTTGATTCAAAGAGCCTTGGAGGATATTGAAATATACGATTTATAATATTATAACCTGTTGTGTATGTTTAATCTATTATCATAATGACTTTTGGATCTTCACCTTACTTATCAATAGAACATTATGATAATAGAGGGATAATAGAAGATATTTTTATTAAGCACAACAGGTTTTTATATATGACTGCATGATCAATGTCTTTCATATGTAGAATCTATTAGATTTTAGAAGGAGTTTAGAAAATTTTAGCGAAGATATAAAGTATAATATATGTTAGAAGTAAATAAAATAAATGGTAATAATGGGGTGGTAGGGGTGATAGTTTGAAAAACAAAGTAGAAAAAGCGATTATTGGTGCTTTACTTCATGATATTGGTAAAGTTATATATCGGGGGAGTGGAATAGATGGACGTGCTCATAGCGTTTCGGGAACTGATTTTATAAAAAAGTATATTGATGATAAGGAAATATTAGATTGTATCCGTTACCATCATAAGGATGACCTTAAAAATGTTTCACTGGAAAAGGATAGCCCTGCCTATTTAGTTTATATAGCAGATAATATTTCATCAGGAATTGATAGAAGACACATGGAAGGTGTAGGTGGTGGTTTTGATAAAAATCGATTACTGGAATCTATATACAACTTATTAAATAATAGGAATGGTAATGATACGTACACCCCTACTGAGATCAAAAAAATTGTAAAATATCCAGATTCCAAACCTAGCCAGGACTTATCACATGCTTATAATAAACTGTTTGACCATATATCCCAAGGATTGAAAGGCATATTTCTTAACGGAGAATATATTAACTCTTTATTGGAACTTACTGAAGCAAATTTATCCTATGTACCTTCTTCAACTCATAAAGGTCAAGTGTCAGATATATCCTTATATGATCATTTAAAGATTACGGCAGCATTTACTGCCTGTATAGCTTTATACTTACAAAGCAACCAGAAAACTAATTATCGTAGTGAACTCTTTGAAAATGAAAAAGAATTTTTGGCTGAGGAAGCCTTTGCAATGTTGTCTATAGATATTTCTGGAATCCAGCAGTTTATATACTCAATTTCTTCAAAGGGTGCTTTAAAAGCTTTACGTTCAAGATCTTTTTATCTGGAGATATTACTTGAAAATACTATGGATGAAATTATGTATGCATGTGGATTGACACGAGCTAATATTTTATATACTGGTGGAGGTCATGCATATGCACTTTTACCTAATACGGAATCCTGTCGAAGAAATATAGAAAATATCATAACTAACATAAATAAGAGACTTATAGATGCATTCCAGTCAAATCTTTTTATTGCATATGGTTTTGTGCCTTGTTCTGCAAACGAACTAATGTCACAAACTCAAGATCCGGAAAGCTATTCTAATATTTTTAGGAATCTATCTATGCAAATTTCTTCTATGAAATTACGCCGCTATTCTCCCGATGATATTAGAAAACTAAATTCCACAAGTTCTGATGGAGAAGGCCAGGAGTGCTCTGTATGTGGAATATCAGAAAAATTATTGGATAATAAAGATATAGGTATTATTTGCCAAAGTTGTGCTTCTTTTATAGACATATCTAATGAATTGATAAGACCTAGCAATGTTTTAGTAGTTTCTAAACAGCCTATGCAGGGAGATCATCTTGTTTTGTTCTCTGGATCAGGTTCAAATTTATATCTACATTCCATGACAGAGAAAATAGCCAGACAAGCTTTAAAAGAAGAACCAGGTAAGATTGTTCGAATTTATAGTAAGAATGCTTTTAGGACAGGTTTATCTTTATCATCCAAATTGTGGATGGGTGATTTCTATGCCAAAGATCATAATGGGAATTTACAAACTTTTGAAGAATTAGCAAAACAATCTTCTGGAATAGATAGGGTAGGTGTTCTTAGAGCAGACGTAGATGATTTAGGTTCGACTATTGTAAAAGGATTTATTAGAGAAAGGGACGACACAGATAAATATAGGTATGTAACAATTTCAAGGACTGCTACTTTATCCCGTAGTTTATCCATATTTTTCAAGTATTATATAAACGATATTCTATCTAATCCTTCATTTTCATTAACAGGCAAAAATGGTCCTAGGAATGTTGTTATTGTGTATTCTGGTGGAGATGATATGTTTATTGTGGGAGCATGGGACGAGGTCCTTGCAGCAGCTGTGGATATTAGGAGGGCCTTTTCACGGTACACAAGTGGTGCATTGACATTATCGGCTGGTTATGCTTTTTATGATTATAAATATCCTATTTCTCTTATGGCAGAGGAGACTGCTCAGCTGGAAAAGAGAGCAAAGATGCATGAATACAAAGGCGGCACCAAAAATTCTATATCCTTGTTTGGTTTAGAATACGAAGAAGGGAGCCTTGTTGATCGACACACTTATGATTGGGAAGCTTTTGAAGAAAAAGTTCTAGGGGAAAAATATAAAATAATTCAGGAATTATATAATGAGTGCCATGATTATGGCAATAGCTTTTTATATAGCATTATTGGACTTCTAAGACAAGCGGATAAGGATAGGATTAATATTGCGCGATTAGCCTATCTATTAGCCCGAAGGGAACCTGCTAGATCTGCTCCATTATCAGCAAAAGAAGCTTATAAGAACTTTACCAGGAATATATACAAATGGGCATTGGATGATGAAGACAGAAGACAGCTTATTACAGCCATAATTATTTTAGTATACACTATAAGAAATGATAAGGGGGAATGACGAGATGAATACATCTGACTACACTGCTAAAGCAGAAAAGGTAATTTTAGAGCTTCGGAAAGATAGATATTATCACAATTTTACCACGTCAAAGATAAGAAACATTTTATCCATGGTCAATGAAATCTATAATGATGTATTAGGAGAAAAAGATGATAGTCTACCCACTGCAATACAAGATAGGATTATGCATTTAAAAGTTCGACTTATATATGAATGTGGTAGAGAAAGAATGGTAAAGAAGTTTTATGAAAAAGCAGGTTTAGATGAAATCATCAGTGGTATTGGTAGCAGTAAAAAGAAGTTTATCTCTTTTGTACGGTATATGGAGGCTTTAGTAGCTTATCATCTCTACTATGGTGGAGGAGAATAACAGGGGGGATTTTATATGTATGGCAAGATTACAATTAAATGTAAACTTACTGTCTTGACTGGTATGCATATAGGAGGTTCTACAGCCTTTTCTGCTATAGGTTCAGTGGATAGCCCGGTAATTCGAGATGCTTTAACAGGTGAGCCCATGTTACCTGGTTCTAGCCTGAAAGGGAAAATGCGAACTTTACTAGCAAGAGCTAAAAAAAATCATTATGTAACCCAGGAATGTAAGGATGACCCTGAGGAAATCAAGCGCCTTTTCGGTACCCCTGGCAACAGGGACAAAGGTGAAGATCCAAAATGTGCTCGATTACAATTTGCAGATGCTTTTTTGATAAATGCTGATGTGCTTAAAGCAAGAGGAGGCATGACCGAGGTTAAGTTTGAAAATACCATTAACCGAATTACCTCCGTTGCCAACCCAAGACAGATTGAAAGAGTAGTACGAGGTGCCCAGTTCGGCATAATGATGGTTTATGATATAGTAAATGAAAAAGAAATAGAAGAAGATTTTGAGAATATTGCCAAAGCACTAAAATTATTATCCATGGATTATTTAGGAGGACATGGTTCCCGAGGTTATGGTAAAGTAGTCTTTTCCAATTTTGATGTTGAGCAAAGAAGTGGAGATTCTACTATAGATACATCTAAGCTTATGGAAATATTAGAGGGAGTAGAGGAATATGGCATATTCGCTTTACAAGCTTAAGTTTTCTACAGGGTTACATATAGGTAAGCATGTAGGAGGGTCATCTCTTGATGATGGGAGTATGACCATACATTCGGATACACTTTTTTCAGCATTATGCTGCGAAAGTACAAAAAGCAATAGAATAAAAGAAATATATGATTGTTTTGAAAAAAATAGGTTGATAATCTCTGATGCCTTGCCTTTTTATAAGGACGATCTTTTTCTTCCAAAACCTATTCTATTTATGCCAAACAGTAAGCAAGAAAACAGTTCAGCTATTAAAAAGAAGAAATTGAAGGACATAGAATATTTGCCTCTTTCAAAATTTAACGCCTATTTACAAGGCTTTTCAGAAGATATAATTGATCCCGACAGCATCGAATATGAATTTGGTACTATGGTAGTAGAAACAAAAAATGCTATTAAAGGTTATTCTGAGGCTATGCCTTATAACCTTGCTTACTGGAGATTTAATCAGGACAGCGGCCTTTACATAATAGTTAAATATGAAGATAAACAAGCTCTTTCAATATTTGAAGATTGCTTATGGGATCTTGGATTATCAGGTATAGGTGGCAAACAATCATCAGGATTTGGAAAATTTAGTGTAGAAAAGTTTACTGTACCTAAGTTATTATTATCTTTGTTAAATAAAGAAAAAGCTGATTATCAGATGTTGCTGGGTATAGGATTACCTGAAGATAGAGAGCTGGACAAAATGCTTGAGGATGGGTGGTATAGGGTTTTACGGAGAGGTGGGTTTATAAGGTCAGAAACTTATGCCCAAACCCCAATGAAAAAACGAACTATATTTGCATTGTCCTCAGGTTCCTGTTTAAAAGAAAGATTTGACGGCGTTATATTGGACCTCTCTAATGAAGGCGGCGCTCATCCTGTATGGCGCTGTTGTAAAACACTATTTGTGGGGGTGAGCCTATGAAATATGGCCACTTAGAACTGGTAAAGGTAAAACTGAAAACACTTACGCCCGTTTATATCGGTTCAGGCGAAAGTTTGACAAAGAAGGAATATATTTTTGACAGACAAAGAAAGTTAATTTATATACCGGATCTTGGCAAGCTTACTGGATTTTTAGCTCAGAGAACAATGCTAAAAGCTTATGAAAGATATCTATTGCAGCCTAGAAATAATGATCTATATTATTTTTTATATGAAAATAAGGTAGGCAAATCAGATTATAATAAATTTACTTTATACACTCTAGATGCAAGTGAAATAATAAATCAAGATAAATTTAGAGGAATATTAACATTTGTAAAAGGTGCTGATGGTTTGCCTTACATACCTGGGTCTAGTTTAAAG
>FZPS01000174.1_pt157 | contig 13441 bp, 15 predicted proteins | sample 1817821 | NCBI WGS metagenome assembly FZPS01 (sample SAMEA104158645, study PRJEB21678) | metagenome | place: Germany | collected 2015-04-21 | reverse complement strand
CTTCCCGATACGGCGGGATCTCCCGGTTTTCGGTTTTCACGTACGGCGTTTCAAGGATCTTCGGCCGATCGGAAAACCGCGGGTCGGACGCGATCCGATAAAGAGCGTCGAAGCCGATCTTGCCGTAACCGATGTTCTCATGCCGATCCTTCCGCGCCCCGCGCTCGTTTTTCGAGTCGTTAACGTGAATCACCGCCAGGCGGTCAAGACCGATCTCGCGATCGAAGAGGGCGATCGTTTCCTCATATCCGGAGACGATATCATATCCGGCGTCATGCGCGTGGCAAGTATCAAAACAAATCTTTAGCCGCGGGCTGTCTACGGCTTTGATCAGGAGCGCGAGTTCCTTGAAAGACTTACCCGCCTCCGTTCCCTTGCCGGACATCGTCTCGACGGCGAGATCGACCCCCGACTCCTCCGTTCGCTCGATAATCTCCCTCAGGGCGCGGGCGATATTATCGATTCCTTCTTCCACCGAAAGTTTTAAGCGATTCCCGGGATGAAAAACATAGTTTTTCGCGCCGATAATCCCGGCGTCGATTATCTCTGACACCATATAATCAATGGCGAACCGCCGGTGGCTCCCGTCTTCCTGGGCGAGATTAAGAATATAAGGCGCGTGGATCACCACGTCAGCAAAATCAATATTTCCCTCCGCCGCGAGCCGGCGCGCTTCGTCCGCCCGCAACCGCGAAAGCGGCTTACGGTAAGAGTTTTGCGGGGGGCCCAAATAAATCATCAGGCAATTCGCTTCATACGACATCGCCTCGCGAACCGCGCCCAGAAGCATTTCGGCGCCTTTATTTGAAACGTGGGAGCCGATCTTCATTTTCGCTTCGCCCTTTCCCGGTAAATTGCGTCGATCCTTTGCCGGCGAAGACGGCGGATATGTTTCTCGATTTCCAATTTGCGTTTTTTCCGGTACCCGGGTTTTACTTTCTTGGGAAGAGGGATTTTCCGGTGAAGTTCTTCCCCGGGTTTTGGCCGCGGCCGGAGCGACCGGGAGCTCACCTTTCTTAGCTCACCGCCTTTAAAATCCATTAACGCGCACTTAAGGCCCTTGGCCCTTAATTTTTGTAAGTAATCGATATCATCGTAATCGTATAAGGAATACGAGATCCCGGTAAAACCGGCTCTTCCCGCGCGCCCGACGCGGTGAACGAAATAATCGATCTCCGGCGGAAGCTCGTAATTTATCACGTGGCTCGCGCCGACGATATCGATTCCCCGCGCCGCGAGATCCGTCGCGACGACATACTGGAACTGCCCCGCTTTGATCCGACGCAATATTTGCTTGCGCTCGCGGGAGGTAAGCTCGCCCGTGAGTTTCCCGACGTTATAACCGGCAGACGCCATCCGCCCCGCGAGTTCGTCGGCCCGGGATTTCGTGTTTACGAATATCAAAGCCAAATAGGGGTGAAAATTCGCTAAAAGATTGTCAAGCAATTGGTCTTTATCGCGGTTTTTGACCGGAATCAAGACATGCTCGACCGAGCTCGTCGCGAATTCGCGCCCCGACAAATCAATCATCGGGATTTTCTCCAGGTATTTGTTTAAAAAGACGCGCAGTTCCTGGTTGACGGTCGCCGAGAACACAAGAATCTGGACTGTCTCGTCAACGCGGGAAAGAATCCCGTCGACGTCCGCGAGCCTGTCGGACTCGAAAATCATGTCGGCCTCGTCAAATACGACCGACTTTATCGTGTGAATTTTTAAGACATTCTCCGTGACGGCGAGATCATTGATTTTGCCGATCGTGCCGATGACGATTTTCGGCTGCGACTTTTCCAATCTCTCGATTTCGCGCTCCCGGTCGGCGCCGCCGACATAAAGCCTGACGTCGATCGGCTCCGGGGCGCGGCTCGTTATCTTTACCGTCTCCTCGTATAACTGAAACCCGAGTTCGCGGGTCGGCGTGAGTATCAGGACATCCGTTTCCGGGCCGGGTCCAAGACCATTTATCAGGGGAAAAAGGAAGGCGTGGGTTTTCCCCGTTCCGGTCTGGCTTTTGCCGATAACGGACTCGCCGGCGAGAACCTTCGGAATAATTTTCTCTTGGATCTCCGTCGGCTTTTCAAAGCCGAGTTCCCGAATCGCCTCGTTAATGAAATTTTTAAAGTTGTATTTTCTAAACAATTACTTCACCTCGCGATAGGGGATAGGCCGCGCTGACGATGCGAACGGGATAGATCGCGTTTATTTCGGCGCCAGAAAGCGAAAACGCGATTTCCAGGTAATTATCGGAATGACCGCGCGCCAAGCCGTTCTCGATCTTCTCGACGATTACGGGGAGAACGCGGCCTTCAAACCGCTTTCGGTACCGCATAGCCATTTCGCGGTTTAGTTCAAGCAGGGAATTAACCCGTTCTTTTTTCACGGACTGAGGAACTTGCGGGGAAAAAGCGGCCGCTTTCGTCCCCGGGCGCGGCGAATAAGGGAAGACATGCATCTCGCCAAAACGCATTTGTTCGATAAAAGAGCGCGCGGCGCGAAAATCGTCATCCGTCTCGCCGGGAAAACCGACCATGACGTCGGTCGTGATATTAATATCGGGAAAGAGATCCCGGATTTTATCGATTTTTGCCATATAATCGGCGGTCGCGTATTTGCGGTTCATCTTTTCCAAAATCTTATCGGTCCCGCCCTGCAAGGGGATATGAAGATGCCGGCAAAAACGGTCGCGATGCCGGGCGATGACCGAGAGATAATCGTCCGTTATCTCCGTGATCTCGATCGATGATATCCGCAGCCGGCGCAAGTCCGCGATCCCGCTAAAAATATCCTCAAGCAAATTAGCGAAACCGTATCCCTTAAGGTCGGCTCCGTAAGCCGCGGTGTTGATCCCCGTTAGGACAACTTCCTTAATTCCCGTCGCGACCAATTTTTTGATCTCCGCGATAATGTCTCCGGCCGCGCGGCTGCGGACGCGCCCGCGGGCGAAAGGAATCGCGCAATAACTGCAAAAATTATCGCACCCGTCCTGGATTTTTACAAACCCCCGGACGCGGCTTACGTAACTTCCGATCTTAAGTTCCTCGTAGGCGCGGAGATTATTGACGGGCCCGACCCCGCAATAAGCCTCTTTCTCACGTAAAAATTTTTCGACTAATTCGAACAATAAATGGCGTTCGCCGGTGCCAATAACGATATCAACGCCGGGTATCTTCGCGACCTCGCCGGGGTTGAGTTGAGAAAAACAACCCATAACGGCGATAACGGCGTCGGGATTGCGCCTGATCGCCTGGCGGATAACTTTCCGGCTTTTGGCGTCGGAGTTGGCCGTGACCGTGCAGGTATTGATGATGCATACGTCGCTTTCGTCGCGAAAATCAACGAGTTTGTAGCCGCGCTCGAGAAACCGGTTGACGACGGCGGTCGCCTCGTATTCGTTCACCTTGCATCCCAAGGCGTAATAACTTACCCGCATCTTAAAGCTCCGTTTCATACGCTAAAACGCTCATGACATAAAGCGGCGCCGTTTCCGTTCTTAATATCCGCGGGCCGAGACCGACGGCGGTAAAACCGGCCTCGTCCAAAAGCCGCGCCTCGTTGGGGGCGATGCCGCCCTCGGGGCCGATCAAAACGAGAACGGGGGAATCCTTAAGACCGGAGGCGATTTTTCTTAAGCCGCCGGCGGCGCCGACTTCCTCGTAGGCGTATATTTTTACCGGGAAATCGCGGGAGAAATCGAGAAAATCAACGAAACTAAGCGGCGGGAGAATGTTTAGGAGACGGTTTCGGCCGGACTGCTCGCAGGCTTCTTTCGCAATCGCCTCAAGCCGCGCCCGTTTCGCGGCGCTCTCGCCTTTAGCGACGCTTCTTTCCATGCGCACGGGAAGATAGGCGGCGGCGCCAAGCTCGGCGAGGCGACGCGCCGCTTCTTCATGTTTCCGGGATCGCGTAAAGCCGTGGGCGACGGTCACCTTAACCCGCATTTCCGGGTCGCCGGGAATTTCTTCGATTATCCGCGCCGCGACCGTCTTCTCCCCGAAGCCCGAGATTTCCGCAAAATACGCCTTCCCGTCGCCGGGGCAGACGATAATCCGGTCTTTAACCCTCATCCGCATCACGTTTTTTATATGATGATAATCGCCGCCGGTAATCTCAATTTCCGCGCCCGCGCGCGACGCGGTGGCGATAAAATATCTTTGCATAAAAACACCTTCTTATCTTATATTATACACCAATAGCTCCCAAATTAAAAGAAAATTGCGTCCGACGGACGCGTTTTAAAAAAAGGTATCGCCAAGACGACGCCTTTGTTAGTTTGCGCTTTTCGTTTCCCGGCGAAAGATAACCGTGGAGACGATGAGGATCATAATCGCCCAGAAGATGACCGCGACAAGCGCGAGCCAAGCCTTGATTTCCTGATTCTTAACGAAAATCAAAACGGCGAGCACGGCGATATCGAAGGGAAAGGTTGCGGCGGAGGTTGCCGCGTGAATTTTTCGCCAAATTCGTCGCGAGGCGACCGTCTGCGTCCAGATGCCGTAATGCCGCTTTCTTTTTATGAAAAAAACCGATAGCGAGTATTGAAGAAACAAGGCGAGGACGAATCCGCATACATATGTTCCAAACATAGTAGGACCTCTTTTCCCCGAATAATCTATCGATATTATACCATTGTCGCGCGGGAAATACAATAACGAAAAAAACACCGGCGAGGCCGGTGTTATTCGCGCCGATTACGAAAAGAATTTTTTGATTTTCTCGAAAAACGACGCGGGTTTTTCGTTTGTTTTACTCAAGCGGTTAAAGAGTTCCTTCTGCTCGGCCGAAAGGTGCGTCGGCGTCACAACTTTTACAAGCACGTATTGATTCCCCGTCGTCCCCGCGCGGGAACTCGCGATCCCCTTGCGGCTCAATTTGAATTTTGTCCCCGTTTGCGTTCCCGCGGGAATCTTAAGTTTAACGGGACCGGTCAGGGTCGGGACGGATACCGTGGCGCCGAGGGCGGCCTGACTAAAGGTGATTGGCATTTCCATATAAATATCAAGCCCGTCGCGCTCGAATATCTCGTGCGGCTGAACGGAAATATTGATATACAAGTCGCCGGGAGTTCCGCCTTTCGCGCCCGCCTCTCCGTAACCGGAAAGTTTAAGACCCTGGCCGTCGTCAATGCCGGCCGGGATCTTAACCTTGACCCGCGCCGTTTTCCGGACGCGGCCCTCGCCGCCGCAGGTCTTGCATTTGTTTTTGATTATCTCGCCGCTTCCCCGGCAATTCGAGCAAGCGGTTTCCGTCTGTATTCGGCCGAAAAGAGAGTTTTGTTCGTGAATTACGCGGCCGCGGCCGTGACATTTCGGGCAGATTTCGATGTCGGAACGCGATTCCGCGCCCAAGCCGCTGCATTCGGCGCATGTCTCGTATTTATTGATTGCCAATTCTTTTTCCACCCCGAAAGCCGCTTCCTCGAAACTAATCGTAATCGAGGTGCGCAAATCGGCGCCCCTGGTTTTTCCCGAGGGCCGGGAACCGCGGCGCGAGCCGCCGAAAATCGACGATAAAATATCATCGAAACCCCCGAAACCGCCGAAGCCGCCGAAATTAAAGCCCTCGAAACCGCTCCCGAAGCCGGAACCGAACCCGGGACCCTCATGACCGAAGCGGTCGTATTGGTCGCGTTTTGCCGGATCGCTTAGGACTTCGTACGCTTCCTGGATTTCTTTAAATTTCGTCTCGGCGTCGGGTTCTTTACTGACGTCGGGATGATATTTTTTCGCAAGCGTCCGGTAGGCTTTCTTGATGTCGTCTTCCGACGCGTCGCGCGTTACCCCTAATACTTCATAATAATCTCTTTTGGCCATATTTCACTCTTTCTCAGGAAGCGAGTATTACTCGTCAACGATTTCGGCATCAACGACATCATCTTCCGCTTTGGTATTGGATTTATCGCCTTGATTTTGCTGGGCCTGGGTTTTTTGATAAGCCTTGACGGCGATGTTTTGGCTCGCCTTAAGCAAATCGTCTTTCAGGCTTCTGATCCGGTCCAAGTCGCCGCCTTTCAACGCTTCTTCCAAGGCGCCGACTTTCGCCTCGATATCTTTTTTCTCGTCATCCGTTACTTCGGCGCCGAGATCGCTTATCGCTTTCCGCACGGAATAGATCGCCTGTTCGCTTTCATTCCGCAATTCCGCCTCCTCGCGGCGGCGCTTGTCGGCCTCGGCGTTTTCCTCGGCTTCCTTAATCATCCGCTGAATATCCTCTTCGGAAAGGCCTGAGCCGCTTTGGATCGTGATTGACTGGCTCTTGCCGGTCCCGAGGTCCTTGGCGCTGACGCTGACGATGCCGTTGGCGTCGATATCGAAGGTAACCTCAATCTGCGGAACGCCGCGCGGCGCCGGCGGGATATTGGTCAATTGGAAACGACCCAGCGTTTTATTGTCGGCGGCCATCGGTCGTTCGCCCTGGAGAACGTGGATATCGACGGCCGGTTGGTTGTCGGCCGCGGTCGAGAAAATCTGCGATTTCGACGTCGGGATCGTCGTGTTCCGCTCGATCAGCTTGGTGAAGACGCCTCCCAGCGTCTCGATTCCGAGCGAGAGCGGCGTAACGTCTAGCAACAATACATCTTTAACCTCGCCGCCCAAAACGCCGGCTTGGATGGCCGCGCCCATGGCGACGACCTCGTCGGGATTAATTCCCTTGTTCGGCTCTTTGCCGAGCTCGCGTTTAACGGCTTCCTGCACCGCGGGGATTCTGATCGAGCCGCCGACAAGCAAGACCTGGTCGATATCGCGGGCCGTCATCTTCGCGTCGCTTAACGCCCTGCGCAACGGCTCGAGCGTTTTCTCGACGAGATGCGCCGTGAGTTCTTCGAATTTCGCCCGCGTCAGGGACATCGTAAGATGCAACGGTCCGGCGGGACCGACCGATATGAACGGCAGGTTAATATCCGTTTTCAGGACGCCGCTAAGTTCCTTCTTCGCTTTTTCCGCCGCGTCCTTCAGGCGTTGCATGGCCATCTTATCCTTGCTTAAGTCGACGCCGTTTTCCCGACGGAATTCCTCGACCATATAATCCATCACTACATGGTCGAAATCATCGCCGCCGAGACGGTTATTCCCGGCGGTGGAAACGACTTCAAACGTTCCGTCCGCGAGATTTAAAATCGAGACGTCAAACGTGCCGCCGCCCAAGTCGTAGACCAAGACCGTCATTTCTTTATCGGTCTTATCGATGCCGTATGCCAGAGCGGCCGCCGTCGGTTCGTTGATAATTCTTAGGACGTTAAGTCCGGCGATTCGGCCGGCGTCTTTCGTCGCTTGTCTTTGCGAGTCGTTAAAATAAGCGGGAACGGTAATGACGGCGTCGGTCACTTTCGTTCCGAGATAAGCCTCGGCCGTCGCCTTCAGGTTCTGAAGAATCATCGCCGATATTTCCTGGGGCGTGTATTTCTTATTATTCGCTTCAATTTTCTCCGTGGACCCCATCAACCGTTTGATCGAGGACACGGTATGCGGGTTGGTGAGAGCTTGGCGCTTGGCGATCTCGCCGACGAGAATTTCCCCGTCCTTAAAAGCCACGACCGAAGGCGTCGTGCGGCCGCCGTCGGCGTTAACGATGACTTTCGGCTCTCCTCCTTCCATCACCGCGACGCACGAATTTGTCGTGCCCAAGTCAATTCCGATTATTTTACTCATGATCTATATTTTCCTCCTTTTTGCTTTTGTTTACTTTAACCAAGGCCGGACGCAAAACCCGGTCCTTAAAGGTATAGCCGTTCTGATAGACCTCAAGAACGATATTGTCTTCTTTGTTTTCGTCGTGTTCGACTTCCACGGCGTGATGATACGCCGGGTCAAATATTTGGTCGCGGGCGTCAATTTTCTTTACGCCCTCTTCTTCCAATATCTCGTTTAATTGTTTGTTGATTATGGTGAAACCGGTAAGAAAATTCTTCAGTTTCGGGTCGTCGGTTTCAACGCCGATCGCCTGGTCGAAAATATCGATCACCGAGATCAGCTTTTCAAGCAGGCCTTGCGCGGCGTATTTTCTTTCCCTAATACGTTCCTCGTTAATTCTCCTTTTAAAATTTTCCGCGTCCGCGAGCGTTCGCAGGTACAAATCTTTTAATCTTTTTACTTCTTCTTCAAGATCCAGGGTCTCTTCGCCGGCGGCATCTTTCTCCTCAGCCGGCGCGACGGGCGTCTCTTCGCCGGTCGCTTCCGTTTCCGCGGCGGTCTCCTCGCCGCTCGTTTCCGCTTCCGTCTGTTTTAATTCCTTTTCCTGTTTTTCTTCTTCGCGATAACGATTATACATCTTACATAACCCTCTTTATATTTTTTGCTATATATTCCAACAGCGGGATAATCTTTTGATAATCCATGCGCGTCGGGCCGATTACGGCGATCGCGCCGCGTTCGCCGTTGGCGATCTCATAGGGAACGGTAATGACCGTGCAATCCTTCATCGCCTTGATAAAGTTCTCGGCGCCGATGCGGACGGTAAGGCCGTCTTCCGCCACCGAGATCGCCTTGAGAATCTCCTGGTTTTCGATGGCGTTGACAAATTCCTTGACTTTATCAATGTTTTGGAACTCGGGAAGGTTCATAATATTGCTTTGCCCGGAAAGAAAATACTTATCCTGAACCATCTCGGTGAAAATCCGCACGAAGGCGCTGATCAAGGTATTGTAATACTCGACAAACTGCCTTAAACCCGACTCGCGCAAGTGGGCGTTGATCGTCTCGTCGATTTTCGCAATCGGCGTGTCATGAAGGAGATCGTTCAAAACGGTGATGACCCGTTCGATATCACGGGTGCTAATCTCCTCGGGAATCATGATTTTCTTGCTCTCGACGTAACCCTTGTCGGTCACGAGGAGGAGGACGGCATGATTCTCGGTCAACGACACGAACTGCAGTTTTTTAATCTTCGCGTTATAGCTCGTCGAACCCAATACGACCGCGGCGTAATTGGTAAGATCGGTTACCAGCTGCATCGCTTCTTTAATCGCCTGCTCCCGGCTGATAAAATCGCGGGTAAAAATCTCGTCGATCATCGGGAAGTTTTCCTTGCTTTTGTCTCTTTCCGCCAAGATTTCCTTAACGTAGAACCGGTAGCCGGCTTCCGAAGGAATCCTCCCGCTCGAAAAATGGGTCTTTTCGATCAAGCCGTGTTGCTCGAGCGCGACCATTTCGTTGCGCACGGTGGCGGAAGATATATTCAGGAGAAAGTCGGGGTGATTGATGATCGTGTTCGAACCGACGGGTTCGTTGGTCCGCACGTACTCCTCAACAACCAACCGCAGGATTAATTTTTGCCGGGCAGTTATCATATCATTCTCCTTTTAGCACTCGCTGTCGGTATATGCTAACATTATTATACTCTTTTTCATTAGCACTGTCAAGTGCTTTTTGCTAATATTATATGCGCTTTTGGCGGTTTATATACAAAAGGCGAAAAAACATCATAAAAAAACATCCCCCGAGGGAATGTTTAGGGTATGAACCCGCATGACTTACGAGTAATGCCTATCTTTGATATTCCACCGGAGACAGGTATTTTCATTTTACCTGCTATTGTTCGTCATAAAAGCCTATATTGTTTGCTTTAGTTCTCCAAATCATAAAAAAATTAAAAAAACTAACAGTGAAAAACGAAAAAGCCTGCTGACGTATACTTAGTCAACAGGCTAGCATTTCACTTAAAAAATGAAATGCTTTTTTCTTACCAGTTATTTTGTAATGCCATGAATATAAAGAAGTTAATTTTTCCTCTACTTATAATTCCAATGCTTCTAAAAAATTTCGTAAAAACTGTATGCCTCATTTTTTTCTTTCTCTGTATATTTAATCGCATTGGCAGCCCGAAATATTTTCCTTAGTTTATTTTTTATATCGTTTACGTTGTCTTTATTTTCTAAATATTCTAGATTACTGACAGGCAATATCAATAAATGAAAATCATTATTCAATGATATCTGATTTTCCTTGCCGATTACCTCAATAATTTTACTGCAATCGACTTTACTCATAATTTCTTTCTTTATAACATTAAGCAGGAAAATATCCTAGATTTTATCTTTATACTCTCATTAATTTATACGAAGCGGCGATTCCATGATATTCAGGTGGCATATTACCCGTTCCTATGCCAGACGAAAAAAACTTTGGTTCAAATCTGGAGTACATAGGAAAACATATTCCATATGCAAGTTCAGCAAAGCTTGATTTGAAAGCACGCCAACCATTTGGAGGTGACCTTCGGGTCTTCTTAACCTTTGACGACGGAAGAAAGGTTTTTGCGCTGGTCAAATGGTTTCAGAAAGAACTCGGTGTTGCTGACATTCCGGTCGGCTCAAAAGTAAATCTGATCTATACAAGAAACAAAGCAGGCAATGTTTTTATGACCGGAATTGAGGTGATGGAATGATACGTGTCATTGACTTAGCAAGCATCGCCTTTGGGAACCCAAAGTCAGTTGTTGTTGGGTAGGCCCAAACCCTTAAGCTCATCGACAAAAAAGAAATGGAGGAATGAAATGACGGGAAAAGAAAAAGCAAACTACATATTGCAGGTGAAGGATATATTCTCACAAAAACGCACAGCCGCCGAAATTTTTGCAGAGCTCATTCTGACCGAGCGTAAAAATGTCACAAAAAGTTACTGGACGAAGCCGAAGTCAAAAGCTATAATGAAGCTGTCGACTGTCAAATCCTAATTTGGTTGTTCAGTTTCAGGAGGTAAACATGGAACAACAAAGGATTTATAGCGGTACAGGGTACCGTGCAGCCATTTACTGTCGTCTGTCAAAGGACGACGAACAAGCCGGAGAAAGCATTAGTATCGGCACACAAAAGTCTATGCTGGAGAGCTACTGCCGTGAACAGGGCTTTCTGGTATACGATTATTATGTAGATGACGGATATTCCGGCCTTAACTTCAACCGCCCCGGCTTTGAACGGATGCTCAATGATATTGACAACGGTAAGGTAAACCTTGTCATTACCAAAGATTTAAGCCGTTTAGGACGTGACTACATTCAGACCGGCTATTACACCGAAGTGTATTTCAGCCGTAAGCATGTGCGGTATATTGCCCTGAATGACCGTTTTGATTCCATGCGAGACGACAATGACATTGCACCGTTCAAGAACATTCTGAACGATATGTACGCAAAGGATCTGTCCCGTAAGGTCAAAGCAGCGAAAAGGCAACGAGCCAAGAACGGTTTCTTCATCAGTGCGCAGGCACCATACGGGTACAAGCCGAACCCCCATAACCGCAATCAATTGATTGTAGATGAAGAAGCTGCCAACGTAGTAAAGAAAATCTTTGCACTGGCGCTGTCCGGTTACGGTGCAGTAAAAATCGCTAAAGCATTGAAAGCGGAACGAATCATCAATCCATCCGCTTACAAGGCAAAAAACGGCGATACACGCTTTTCACGGTACAATGACAACCAAAACCCTAACAAGGTCTATGAATGGTGTTATGCCACCATACAGATTATCTTGCAAGATCGGGTTTACACCGGGGATATGGTCAATCACAAGTGTGAGATTGTCAATTACAAGACCAAGGAAAGGCAAACCCTGCCGAAAGAGCAATACATAATTGTACCGAATACCCATGAGCCCCTTGTCAGCCGTGAGGATTTTGAGCAGGTGCAAATGTTGATCAAGTCCCGTCCGTCACCAACGATTTATGAAACAGAGAACTTGTTCCGTGGGGTTCTGGTTTGTTCTGAATGCGGTCACAGTCTGTCTATGGCTCATCGTCGGGATAAGCGAGCCTATTACCGCTGTATGCACCATTACCGCCATCCTGACGAATGTCTGCATACACATGCCATCTTTTACGATGACCTGTACAAAGTGGTTTTAGAGCGTATCAGGGCAACAGCAAGGCTATTGCAGGATGATGAAGCCTTTTACCGGCTGGTGGAAGAAAAATCCGGAATCAATACGTCTGATAAGCAATTGGCTACCGAGCGTGACAAGCTGAAACGCAGACAGCAGGAACTTTCCACACTGCTTTTCAAGCTGTTTGAGGATCACGCTGCCGGACTGATATCCGATGAGAACTATGTAGCTTTCACAAACAGATACCAGTCCGAGCAGACGGAAATCCAAGAGAAAATTGTTTTGCTTGATTCAAAGCTGGAGCAACAGAGAGATTATCAGGCTAATGCAGAGCAGCTTCGCGAAGCAATCTCTGCCTATCTGAATATTGACTCATTAACGCCGTTCATCTTGAATAAGCTCATCGAGAATATTCAGGTTGGACATGCAGAAACGATCAATGGACAGACAGTGCAGGAAATTACAATCGTGTGGAGATTTGCTGGGGAGGTTAATTCTGTAAAATGTTCATGCTAGAAATAATTTTGTCTACTTTTTTCAGCTCAGAGGTTTTCTTTTCACTTTGATAAGTTGCAAAAACAACTTTAGGATATCTTGCAATAATCCAAAGCTTGATAAACCATTGGTCAGGGGTAGTTCCCATTCCATATAATACGGTTTTTTCTCTTTGGGTACTATCAAGGATAAGTGCATGATTTAATTTTATATGATTAGCGTCAATAAATTTTTTTGCCATTATACTTATATGCTCATCTAAAGTTTCTTGTAATTCCATAATGGTATAGTATGATAAAGTTAGTGCCCCTTCTCCATCAGGACAATAGACTGAGGTTGTATCAACATCATCTTCAATTTCCCAACCCATTGGTATTTCATATTCTAAATAATCTTTGTGTTTGATTTTCATCATAATCACCATCTAATCATAAAGTTTTAGAACGCCTGTCCATTCTCCACCATACTGTTGGCTTGCAGCTGTTGTATATCTTTCTAACTGGGCAAGTCCTCTTGATATAGCCTGAGAATTATTGGGTTTTAATTCATAAATAATTTTATTATTAAAATCGATTCCATCAACTCTACAACCTGGAGCAATCTTTTGTTCTTTTAAAACACCGGGTCCATAGTCCATTTGTTTGTGCATTGCTTGCCCTTTTTGGACAGCAGCCTTGACTTTTGGATTTTGTGTTCCTTTCCCAGATGAAGTAGATGAAGTAGATCCTCGTGTTGATAGATATGCACTTCCTCCTGCAACAACAGCAGACCCTACAGTTCCAGCAACCGTTCCCCAATTGCCTTGAGCACCAAAGTCACTCAAAGAGCTTGAATTTTCAGCTGCGGACATCGCAGATACTCCAAGATATGTGGCCGATCCTATAAATGCTGCGGCGGAAACTGTTGCAGCTGCGCCTCCTATTGGTGCTATCTCTAACGGCTTTCCTATATTCAATTTCTATTTTTAAGTCTTGATAATGCCTTACTTCCTTAGGCCCGGGTTTTACTTTTCCAACTTGCTGATAGCCTTCTTTGCTTCACGGCGAATCCAGGCTTTTTCATGATTCAAAAATGGTTCTATATAGGGTATTAAATCTTTGTTTTTGTAATATTTCATGGCTACTATAATATGACCAT
>FZPS01000190.1_pt33 | contig 13449 bp, 14 predicted proteins | sample 1817821 | NCBI WGS metagenome assembly FZPS01 (sample SAMEA104158645, study PRJEB21678) | metagenome | place: Germany | collected 2015-04-21 | reverse complement strand
AATCGTTAACGATTTCGACGGAGGAATTATAACTGTTCCAGATAAATTACTTTTCTGTATTGACCAATGCATCTTTTAATTTACTCCAACTTATTATTTCAATTTTAGGTTTTAATATATCTTCTAAAAAGACAAATCTAATACCCTCATCATTACTTTTTTTATCCATAAATAAGTATTTTTCGTAATCACTATACTTTATTTTTGGTACATTATAACCAATATTTTTTAATATTTCACTAAAATTATTTAATAATTTAGGATTAGTTATACCTAAATAAATACCCGCTTCAATTGACTTAAGCATTCCAATAATGACTGCTTCTCCGTGTGATACTTCAAAATTAGTTAAAGTCTCAATCGCATGACCGATAGTGTGACCAAAATTTAATGTGTTTCTTACTGATTTATCAAAATAATCATTAACGACAAATCCTTTTTTCACTTCAATTGCCATCGATATTAACAGAGGATTATATACCGCATCATTATTATCTAGACTATTTAAAATGTCAATATTACCAATTAATCCTGTCTTAATTAGTTCGCCGTGTCCATTTAAAATCTCATGTTGATTTAACGTTTTTAAATAATTAGTTTCACAAATAACTAATTTAGGATCATAAAATGTTCCAATAACATTTTTATAATGTTCATAGTTAACTGATGTTTTTCCTCCAATAGCACTATCAATTTGACCAATTATAGTTGTTGGGATATGAACTAAGTTAATTCCTCTCATATATATTGAAGCTACAAAACCAGTAATATCAGTTATTACACCACCACCAAAAGAGACTAATACATCTTCTCTTTTAGCTTTATTTTTTATTAGGAAATCAACTATATTTAATGCGTTTTCGCTTGTTTTTGAGCAGTCTCCATCTATTAAAACATACCAAAAAATATCTTTATTTTTAATTTTAGATTCAAATGTATCTTTGTATAAAAAATAAACATTTTCATCAGTAACAACGAATAATTTATTTCCTTTTAAGTCACTTAAAAAACGATCATAATTATCGAATGACCTATCAATATAGATATTATAATTTGGTAAACATACTGTTTTCATAAAGATTTAACTAATTCTTTGTATTCTTCAAAATCAATAGTTTGGAAACCATCACTTAAAGCCTTATCTGGATTTTCATGAATCTCGATAATGGCTCCATCAAAAGATAAAAACTTTGAAACCCTTGTAAAATCACTCACCATATCAGCTCTTCCTGTACCATGAGAAGGATCAATAATCACCGGTAAATGTGATAATTTTTTCGCAGCCAATGCTGCCGAAAGATCAAGAGTGTTTCTTGTATAAGTTTCAAAAGTTGTGCTGCCTCTTTCACATAGAATAATTTGATTATTACCGCCAGCTAGAATATATTCTGCGGCTAATAACCATTCTTCAATAGTAGCCGAAGGTCCTCGTTTTAAAAGAATTGGTTTTTTAATTTTTCCTAACTCTTTTAACATAGGATAGTTATCCATATTGCGAGCACCAACTTGAATGATATCAATTTTTTCAATAAATAAATCTAATTCACATATGCTAGGAAGTTCTGAGACAGTAACTAAGTTATACTTTTTACCAATTTCATATAACATATCGATTCCATCTTTTCCTAGTCCTTGAAAATTATAAGGAGATGTTCTTAGTTTATACGTCCCACCCCTTAAGAGTTTGCCACCATTTTCTTTAATTAACTTGGCAGTTTTATCTAAAGATTTGTAATCTTCAATTGAACAAGGACCAGCAATTAAGTTAAAAGAGCCATCATTAAAAGTTACATCCTTAACTTTAACAATAGTTTTATCATGATCATGTTTTTTTAATACTTTTAATTTTTTCATCATGCATCCTTTCTACTTAGTAAAAAAGGTCCGGAGACCTTTTTAAACTCAAGTACCAATTCGAGTGGATTTAGATTTGAGTCTATTTTTTCCCCTTATTTAAATCTTTTAATTGGTCTCTAATTTCTGTAAGTAATTTAATATCTTCAGAAATAACTGGTTCTGCTGGTTCTTCAGCTATTGCAGCTTCTTCAGCAGCTTTATGAGCTAAGCGTCTTTCTTCAGCTCGCTTTTGGATGCCTTTAACAACTACTATAACTACTAAATAGATGAAGAATGCAATAATTAAAAAGTCAATAACTACTTGAATGAAGTTCCCCCATGCAATGATCGTTGCATTTACACCCGCTGCTGCCGCTCTAGCATCTGCTAATCCTAATGAGTTTAAAGGTGTTCCATCAGCCGCATTTTTTGGCCCGATAATTGAGAATAAATCAGTAAATGATGCTTTGCCAAATAATGCTGCAATAAGTGGCATTAAAATATCGTTAACCATTGAAGAAACAATTTTACCAAATGCGCCCCCAATGATAACCCCAACTGCCATATCTAAAACATTACCTCTAGAAATAAATTCTTTAAATCCTTGGAAAAATCCTTTTTTGTCTTTTTTAGCCATTTTATTTTCCCTCCTTCTCATAATGATATTTTATCATTTTTATATTATAATTTCATTAAAATATAATTATTTTCTGTTTTTTTACTTGTGATAGGGTTTATTTTGAGAAATAGATTCCGCGCGATAGATTTGTTCTACTAACATTAACCTAAATAATTCATGAGGAAAAGTAAAATCTGAAAAACTTAATCTTTCATTAGCTCGTCTTTTTACCTCATCACTTAACCCGTGAGATCCACCAATTAAAAAAACGATATCTTCACCATTTAATTTTAATTCTTCTATTTTTTTAGAAAAAGATTCGCTATCGTACTTTTTCCCTTTAATGTCAAGGGCTATAACGTAATCGCGGTTACTAATTTTATCTAAAATATCTTTTCCTTCTTTTTCTGTAGTTGATTGTCTAATTTCAACTATTTCAAGTTTAGAGATTTGTTTAGCGTAAAATTCAATCCCGTCTAATAAATACTTTTTCTTAATCTTTCCTACTGCAATAATTTTCATATTTTAATAACCTCACTTGATTCTTGTGAAGTATATACTAATTTTACTTTAAATGGATCATCAAAATTCTTAACGCATGCCACTTCAATTTTTTCTTCAGTGTTACAGTCTTCAGATATATGCGCAACCGCCCAAATAGGACGTTTTTTACTAATTACTTCATTTAACAACTTGGTTGCTTCATTGTTTGATAGATGACCTCTTTCACCTAAAATTCGCATTTTTAAATGATGTGGGCGTTTATGAGTTTGCATTAACATCAATTCATCATGATTAGCTTCTAAATAGTAAAAATCAGCGTCTTTTATCACGTTGAAGTAATCTTTGTGAACATAACCAGTGTCAGTGATAAAAACGGCTTTTTTACCGTTATTTTCTGCGATAACTCCTATTGGTTCATTAGCGTCATGACTAATTAATATCGGATAAATTTCAAGATTATTAATAGTAAATGATTTTTCAGGTTCAATAAAGATATAATTTTCTAATGCTTCTTTGGTCTCTTTATCTAGTCCGTCCATTGTTCCTCTTGTTAAATAGGTTACTACATTTGGATGATTTTTTAAAAAAACTCTTAAACCATTTGAATGATCCTTATGTTCGTGAGTTAAGATAATCGCGCAAATTGATTCCATATCAACTTTATATTCTTCAAATTTTTTCTTAGTACGGGTATAAGAGATTCCAATATCTATTAATAAGTGGCTTTTGCCACTAATTAATGAAACAATATTCCCCTTTGACCCGCTTGCTAGTACTCTAATTTCCATATTTTCACCATTAATATTTTATCATAGTATTAATAAATACTAAATAATAGAGCGTTTCTTAACTTTTGATTTGCTTTTATATAATAAAAATGATAATATTATTTATGCTTGTATTATTTTTATGAAATAACTTAAGGAGTGAAAAATATTATGAAAAAGAACAAATTTGTGAAAAGCTTGATGATTCTAGTACTGCTACTATTCTCAGTTACATTATTAACTGCATGTACAGACAAAGAAAAATATCCAACAGGCAGTATTACTGATGAAGTGTACGTAAGCGCTGGAAATCATAAAGTAACTCAAAAAGAATTATACGAGGAATTCCGTTTTGATGGTCTTTCGGTATTACAAACTATGGTAGACGAAAAAGTATTCGCTAAATACTACGATATGGTTGATTATACTAATGAAGATCATAAGAAAGTTTTAGAAGAAGCAATTAATAGTGCTGTATTTGGAAACAAAGATGTTGAAATATTAGTTGAAAACAACAAACAAGACTTAGATAAAAAATCTAAAGTATTATCATATGTTGACAGTTTATTAATTGTTGGTAAGATTTTACCAAGCCAAAAAGATGATTTAGTTACTGAATTATATGAAACTACTACTTATACTGGCTATTCTACTACTTTATTAGACTTATACAAACAAAAAATGGCAGTTCGTTTATTTGCTAAAGAAAAACTTGATGAAGAATTAGCTGATGAAAAATCTGATCAATTCATTAAAGATGAAGATGTTGTTAATTATTACAAGACAAGCCGTAAAGGTCGTTATGATGTTTCTGCATTCTGGACTGAATTTATTAACTTAAACGAACAACGTGCTGCGTTTAGAGAATTATCATTAAAAATCTCTTCAAGTGGTAAATGGTTCTTAGTACCAGATATTAGAACTATGACTGTTACAGAAATCGAAGATGCTAATAACAAACACATTTTAGATATCTTAAATAATAAAAAGATTAAATTTAAAGATGAATTAAATGCTAAAGTTGAAATCTCTAAAGATGATTACCAAACATATTATGACGCTTATACATTCTCTGAAGACCGTTCAGGTAACCCTGATATGCCATTTACTAAAGAACAAGTATTAGAGTATATTGTTAAAGCACATAACTTAGTTCACAGCAACCAATTAAAAGTTGTTGATGGTTTTGTATTAAATGCTTCTGATGATACACCAGTTAAAGTTGATCATACATATGAAGACTTCAAAAATACTCAATTAAGAAGCCATATCTATACAGCTTTAAAACTTCCAGATGATGACAATCCAAACAACATTCAATACTCACAAAGACCAAACACTTTTGGTGAATATGTTTACTTAGTTTATAAATTTAGTGATAATTCTGCTGATGAAGAAGGGATTCTAAATGAAGATGAAGATGCTTTCTTAGATGGTAATGATGAATTAATTGCTGAAATTAAAACAGAAATGGCTGAAAAGAGATTACACGACACTTATATTAACGAAAAATTAGCTGAATATAACAAAGAAAATAAATTAAACATTTATGACCCAGTTTTAAGAGCTGTATATTCTCGTTCAAACGAATATAAAGGTGCAACTAAAGTTAAAGATAATAATACATTAGTTGAAATTGGTGATATCACAATTACTGTTGATGAATTCTTCCAAGAAGCTGAAAAAACACTTGGTGTTTCAATCGCTCAAGACTTAATGACTAATAAAATCTTAAAAGACTTATATTTAGATCAAATTGATGCTGAAACTAAAAAATCTAACGAAGAATCAATGAAAAACATGTTAGTTGCATTTAGTCAAAACCAATATACACAAAGTGGTTATCCAGCTGACATTGGTAGAGATCAATTCTTATTACTTGCTTTCCGTGCAACATCAGTTGACGAAGCAATCGAAAAAGCATTCGTTTTACCTAAATTAAATGAATTATTTGAAAAAGACTACGAAGCTCACTATGGTAAAGAAATTTATCAAAAATTCGCCGACTTATCAGCATTACAATATAACAACTACTGGTCACTAAATTCTTCACACGTATTAATTTACTTAGATTTAGACTTAGATGGTACACCAGATAACCCTAATAAATTAGATGCTGCTGTGTTAGCTGAAGCGCAACAATTATTACCAGGATTAATCAAAGCAATCTTTGATCGCATTGGTAAAGAAGTATCTGAACAAAAAGGTATCGAAAGATTAATTGCTGATTTTAACGATTCAACAAGATTAAGCTCAACTGATCCATATGAATTAGAAAGTAAATGGGCTGAATACAAACGCTTTGGATTTAGACTAAAACAAGAAACACTAGGTGAAATCTCTAACTCTTCTAACTTCTTAACAAGTCAATCTAGATTAGACGAAGTATTCTATACTCGCGCTAAAGCAATTTATGAAATCGTTCAAGATTATACTACTTCTCAATTCCCATACCTAGACTTCTATAATGAAGGCGATGTAGCATTTGATCCACTAAACCCTGAAAATACATTAGGAAACATTGAAAAGATTCAAACTGCATTCGGATGGCACTTAATTATGGCTACTGGCGTTGATAACAAAATGCCATCAGCTAAATTAGAAGTTAGAGAAGATGAATCACACTTATCAAAAATTGAAGATGAAAATGGCGTTAAGTTAGATGGATCTAACGAAAACGACATCGTTAATGCAAAACAAATTGAAATTTACTTAAAAGAATCTGCCTCAGAATACAACGTTCAAATTAGAGTATCTTCTGCAATTCAAAGACAATTTGGTCAAATTAAATCTAAATATGAAAGTTCAAATATGAAAAACGAAATTAACTATCGTTTATTAGCTTCTAAAGGATTAACATTTGCTAAACAAACTTCTACAGATAAGTTTAACGCTATGAGAGAAACCAATAAAGCACAATTATTCAACTATCAATTAGGAACTGGTAACGATGCATTTGATGCTCTATGGGGAACTTGGTTCGAAGTATTTAATTAATTCACACCTATATAAATAAAAAAGAGACTCGCAAGAGTCTCTTTTGTTTTTACAAAGCCATTTTACTTAGTTAATTTATGTTTTAAAAATCTTCCTTTATCAGCTACTGGGATACCAGGAGTAAACACCCCGTCAACCGTATCATGTAAAACTTCACCAATAACTTGGAACTTAGAATCAATCGTGTCAATATACCAAAGTAGTAATGCTTCCGCTATTTGAGGGTGCTTTGGAGATCCAAAAGCCATTTGTCCGTGATGTGAAACAATCATATGTTTTAATAATAAAACTTCTTCTTCTTTTTGATATCCAAATTTATTTGAAACTTCATCAATCTTACTAACACCCATTACGATATGACCAAGTAGTAATCCTTCGTTTGTATATTCGCCGTCAACCCCAGTAATTTCTAAAGTTTTGCAAATATCATGCAAAATAATTCCTGAATACAACAAGTCACTAGACATATATGTATAAATCTTTAACATATCTTCAGCCATTTTCAACATATTTAATGTATGGAAAGCTAATCCACCAATATATGTATGATGAAATTTAGTAGCTGCTGGATGAATATAAAATTTATTTTTATATTCTTCATAGATTGATTTAGTAATATCAAATAACACTTTATTTTCTACTTTATTTAAATAGCCTTCAATTTCATTTTTTAACTTTTCTAAGGTAATTGGAGCATAATCATAAAAGATGCGATAAAGTCTCGTGATTTCATCAACATCTAATACTTCTTCAATTTCTTTAATCTCATTAGCCATTAAGATATACTCATCTTCTTTTCTTTCATTTGGTTCACGAGTTACCGTAAATTCATAAATTTGGCCTAAAGTAACTTTATCAATACCTTCTCTTAATTTAATATTTACAGTTTTTCTATTTTCATCGAAAACAGTAGTATTATAAAAAGTTAATCCTTGATTAACAGCATCTACTTTTCCAATTATTTTTAAAACGTCATTATTTTTCATATTTATCTTTCCTTTTTAATATAAACTCTTTAATATCTTCTTCTTTATTATAAAGTTTACCACTTAATATCATATTAGTAATCTCTTTTTTAAGATCACTTAACCATGGTCCTGGTTCCATACCTATAATATTAATTATTTTTTTATTAGATATATCTAAATCACTATCTCGTTTAATTGGTAATTTATGATACATTTTTATCATATCATATTCATTAATGTCAAAGACATTTAGATAATTATTTAATTTAGCGACTATTATGATATCTTCATAATCATATTGATATAAAAGATTGTTATCAATTTCACCTTTATGATTTAAAAACTCAATTACTTTTTGATATGTTAGTTTTTCTTTATTTGAAAGTTTCCAAAACTTATCAACTTTTGAATTTTTATAAAAACACATCGCGAAAAAATATTCACCAGATAGCAAAATATGATTATCAACTATATATTTAATTCCTTGATGTAAACCAGGAAGATATAAATAAATGCCGGTTTGAACCATCAAATCTAACGCTTTTAAGCTATTATCATAACTAATAATTTTTGAAATTTCACGGTAGATTCTTTCGGCCGAAACATTTTTAATTAATTCTTTGTTTCTTATAATTGATTTTAACGTTTCTTCTTCAATTTCAAAATCTAATTTTGATACTAAATAAAATGCCCTTAACATCCGAAGTGCATCTTCACGAAATCGTTCATCCGGATTACCTATCGAACGAATTAATCGCTTTTCTAAATCGTCTTTACCACCAACTAAATCAACTACGTTAAACTCATTATCTAAATACATTCCGTTAATGGTAAAATCTCTTCTTGCAACATCTTCTTTAATCGTTTTTGAAAACAAAACTCCATAAGGATGTCTATTATCAAAGTATTCTAAATCTTTTCTAAATGTAGTAACTTCAAATTCTTCATCGTTAAAAAAGACTAAAACTGTTCCATATTTAATCCCAATTGGGGATGATTTAAAATGCTTCATGACTTCATCGGGTGTCGCGCTTGTCGCAATATCGATATCAAAAGATTCGCTTTTTAAAAGATAATCGCGAACCGATCCACCAACGATATATGCTAAATAACCTAATTTTTCAAATTCTTTTAATAAAAGTAAAGCATTTTTCATCTCTAACACCAACTTTATTATAACATAATTAAAATATGTTATAATCTTAATTGATATGAAATATTTAAAAGAGAGAATCACTGATGAAGTGATAATTAGAAAATCAAGATTTATTACTGTTGTTATTCCAATTGAAGATGAAACTGAAATTTCAGGAATTTTAAACGACATAAGAAAGGAATATCCAAAGGCGACTCATTACTGTTACGCCTATCTTTTAGGTAGTGAAGGACAATTTGGAGGTTCTAATGATGACGGGGAACCAGCAGGTACTGCGGGCGTTCCTATTTTAGAGGTTTTAAAACATAACGAAGTTACTAATGTTTTAGCGGTCGTTATTAGATATTACGGTGGGATTAAACTTGGTGCCGGTGGCTTAGTTAGGGCATATTCTGGCGGAGCTGCTGAAGCATTAAAGTTAGGTCAGTACTATGAAAATATCAAAGCTCAAAAATATGAAATTCGCTTTAGATATGATCAAATTAATGATGTTGAATATTTGTTAAAAGATTATCTAATTTTAGATAGAGTTTATGAATCTAATGTTTCTTTTACAATCGCTGTAAAAAAAGAAAATGATTTTGAATCTATCAAACACCATTTTTCGAAAATAAAAAAGCTAGAAGAAATTCTTCTAGCTATTGATATATAATTTAGTTAGTGGTTGCCAGTAAATTGACAATAAAATATATAATTCTACCAAGCAAATGACCGCCGAGTAAACTTACTAAAACATAGGCTACTCTAATTTCAAATACTTTTCCTTGATGGAATAGTTTTTCAAAATTAGTTGCCCGTAAAATAATAAACGTTAAAAAGATGCCGATTATAAATCCGCCAAAATATGATGCTAATTGTGGCATTTTTTTATTTGGTTCCGAATAAACGGTCGCCGCAGTCGCCTAAACCAGGATAGATATATCCGTTCGCATTTAGATGTGAATCTAGCGCTGCTAGGTAAATTGGTACATCTGGATGATCTTTTTGAAGTCTTGCTACTCCTTCTGGACAACCGACAATACCGACATATTTAATCTTTTTAACGCCGCGTTCTTTTAGAATGTCAATAGTTTTACTAACTGTACCACCTGTCGCTAACATTGGATCTAAAACTATTACCAAGCTTTCTTTAACGTTTTCTGGAAATTTCGCATAGTAAATATGTGGTTCTAATGTAGTTTCATCGCGATATAACCCAACATGCCCAATTTTAGCCGTTGGAATTAAATTATGAATTCCATCAACCATTCCTAGTCCCGCTCTTAAAATAGGAACCAATACAACTGATTTTGATAGAACTTTGCAGTTTGCTTTAGCAAGTGGTGTTTCTACTACAACATCTTCTGTTTCTAAATCTCTAGTTACTTCATAAGTTAATAGAGCTCCAATTTCCGAAACACTTTCTCTGAATTCTTTCGGATGTGTGTTTTTGTCTCTAATTTTGGCCATTTTATGGTCAATTAGAGGATGACTCATCACAACTAATTTTTTCACGTTTTTTCCCCCAATTTTCCTAATAAATCTAATCTATGTTGGTGACGTGCTTCAAATTTAGAATTCATATACGCTTCAATTAATTCTTCTGCACGTTTGTTTGTTAATGTTCTTCCCCCTAAAGCAATAACGTTAGCGTTATTATGTTCCTTAGCTAGCATCGCTGTATTTTCATCATAAATTAAGGCAGCTCTAATCCCTTGGAATTTATTTGCTGCAATACTAATTCCGATTCCAGTTCCGCAAATTGCAATCCCAAAATCGTAGCCACCTTTTAAAACTTCTCTAGCTAATTTTTCTCCATAAATAGGGTAATCAACTGAAGCATTAGAATCTGTCCCTAAATTAACTACTTCAATGCCTTTTTCTTTAAAATAACTTAGTAGATGACGTTTTAATTCAAAACCGCCGTGATCATTTGCAATAACAACTTTCATAATTACACCTCTATTGTATTTATTTTAATATAAAAATAATCTACTTGGAAGTAGATTACTTATTATAAACAGCTAAAATATCCTCAAATGGAATTGCACCTTGTCTAACTAATTTAATTGAACCGTTGGAAATATCAACGATAGTTGAGGCAATACCAATATAATCGCCCACATGTTCCCCGTAAATGTGGTCAACAACTTTACCGTATTGTTTTCTAATTTCTTCAATGCTATTTAGTGGTTGTTCCCCACTAATATTAACTGAAGTTGTTCTAAGTGGTCCAAAACGATTAATTAATTCAATCGCGACATAATGATCAGGAATACGAATTGCGATAGTTTTATCGCCAGTTTTTTCGTAAAAATCATGTGTTGATTCTAAAATTAATGTTAGTGGTCCAGGCCAAAAATTTTGCATAACTCTTAGTGCTTTTGAGTCATACTTGGCAATAACGTTAATTTCTACAATACTTGAAACTAAAATAGGAATGTCTTTTGAATGACTTCTTTTTTTAATTTGATAAATTCTTTCTAGTGCTACTTTATCATATAGTTGGCATCCCATACCATAGATTGTATCGGTTGGGAATATGATTACTTGTCCTTTTTCCATACTGATCCCCTTTTTCTAATAACTGAATAACGATCTTTCCCTTGTAAATCTTTTAAGGTAAACACACGATATTCAGGTAAAAAATTACTAACTAATCTCTTAATAAATAAACCATGTTTATAGCCGTGTTCTAAAATTATCATGCCGTCTTGATTAAGATGTTTAGTTGCCCCTAAGATAATAACACTTATATGAAGTGTTCCGTAATAATCACTATATAACGCGATTTCTGGTTCGAAATATACACTTTCAGCCACTTCATCAGTTTCTGATACGTACGGTGGATTTGAGATAATTAAATCGTATTTCTCAGTGATATTTTCATATAAATCCGATTTAATTAAATTGATATTAGCTTCATTCATTTTCATATTTGATTCAGCAACCGCTAATGCATCTTCGCAGATGTCAGTTGCATCAACTTCGTATTTTTTTTCTAAATTTAATGTAACCCCAATACAACCACTACCAGTACCGATTTCTAATACCTTTAAATCGTTTGGTAATTTTTTAACTACCTTATCAACTAAGTATTCAGTTTCTGGTCTTGGGATTAAAACACGTTCATCAACTGTAAATCTTCTACCATAAAAATTAGTTGATCCAATAAGGTATTGAATTGGGACGTTTTCTAAAACGTGAAAATCTAGAAGTTCTAAATAATCTTCAGCTTTTTCATCAGTTATTTCTTTATCATAATTAATAAAAATGTCACTATATGACATTTCTAACAAACCAGAAAGTAACAACTTAGCCGCTGTTGGTTCTTTATTGAATTCTTGAGTTTTTTCGTACCCCAGTTGGAGTAATTCTCTAATTATCATTGTTCACTCATTAATAATTGTTTTTGATATTCGTTAATTAACGGTTCTAATATCAAATCTAATCTACCTTCCATAATGGCATCTAATCTTTGAACAGTTAATTGAATTCGGTGATCACTGACGCGATTTTGCGGATAGTTATACGTTCTAATTTTTTCACTGCGATCACCAGTACCAATTAAACTTTTTCTTAATTTTTCATCTTTAGCTGCTTGTTCATCTAAAACTTTTTGATATAAGCGTGCTTTTAAAATAATAAATGCTTTATCTTTATTTTCATGTTGACTCTTACCATCTTGACACGTTACCACCGTGTTAGTTGGTAAGTGAGTTAACCTTACTGCTGATTTAGTAGTATTAACTGATTGTCCACCAGGTCCACTTGAGTTATATGTATCAACTTTGATATCATTCCAATCAACATTAATGTCAACTTCTTCAGCCTCTGGCATTACTAATACGGTCGCAGTTGAAGTATGAATTCTTCCTTGTGATTCTGTTTCAGGAACTCTTTGAACGCGGTGTACGCCTGCTTCATGTTTTAAAAATGAATAAACTTTATTTCCTGAAATCATAAACTCAATTGAAGTAAAACCGCCCATAACACCATCATAAGCGTTTAAAACTTCTACTTTCCATCCCATTGAATCAGCATAACGATGATACATTCTAAATAAATCTCCGGCAAAAATATTACCTTCATCTCCCCCTGCTGCTCCTTTAATTTCCATGATGATGTTTTTATCATCATTTGGATCTTTTGGTAAAAGTAGAATTCTTAGTTTTTCCATAAGTTTGTTTAAAGTTTCTTCTTTTTCAACAACTTCAACTTCAGCCATTTCGATTAAATCTTTATCTTTTTCAATTTCCAAAAGAGCAATTAAATCATCTAATTCTTCGCGATTACGTTTAAAAAGACGGTAGGTTTCTACCGTTTCTTGAATTTGCGAAATCTCCTTTAGGGTTTTTGTCATTTCAGCAACATCTGAAATTTCATCAATAAGTTTTTGTTGGAGTTTTTCATAAGTGGATTCAATTAACTTTAATCGATCGAGCATTTTCTCACCTTGTATAATTTTATCATATATTATAATCATTTACAAATGATTAAAATTAGACGCTGTGTTCACTTTAGGTGTTGCCGACTTTTTCATTGAATTAATCCTTCTTTCCTTAATTCTTCATAAATTCCGTATACATCAATTGGAAAATCAGCGTTATATATTTCTGCTGT
>FZPS01000065.1_pt11 | contig 13452 bp, 15 predicted proteins | sample 1817821 | NCBI WGS metagenome assembly FZPS01 (sample SAMEA104158645, study PRJEB21678) | metagenome | place: Germany | collected 2015-04-21 | reverse complement strand
TCCGGCTCCGGCCGGGGAGGATCGTGATCTCCCGGATGGGTGTGGGGTTCATAAGGGGAGAATTGTCGCGGGCCTTGATAAGATTTGCCTTGTGTCCATAAAATGTGACCATACGAGGAAAATTATATCTCAAATAATCTACTACAATAGAGTGATGCTGTCACGAAGGATCTTTGAGACCGAGTTTGCCGAGGCGCTCCAGGAAGAACTGGACCGCCAGGATATGACCGCCCGGGAACTTGCAGACCTGGCAGGGATCCCGCCCGCCACCCTCTACAAACTCACGTCAGGGAAGACCGATCCCCGGCTCTCCACCGTCCGGAAGATCGTCAACGCCCTCGAACCCAGGGAGAAGAGTTTCATCGCCGCGATCGCAGCGCGGTTCCTGCTCGACGAACTCGACAACCGCGACATCACGGTCGGGAACCGGAAATACCGGATCCGGGGCTACTCAGCTGACTCCCTTGAGGAGTGCATCATCGCCGCAGTACGGGCCGACAAGGAGGGGGCGCTCGGGATCATCTGCGCCCCCATCCTTGCACCGATCGTAGAGAAGATCGTCGACTGTCCGGTGGCGATCATCAAACCGCACCAGAAGACGCTGATCGAGGCGATCGAGACGATCGCGAGGAGGGTTTAGGGGGTCAGGGCCGAGCGCGGTCGGGGGGGCCGGCTCTCCTGAGAACCTACGGACACCTGCTGCTCCAAAACCACCGGAAAACGAGCCAGGGTGAGATCAGCCAAGTATTCCCTCCATGTTGATTATCGAGTACGACGGGTAAAGATAGAAGATCGTCGTATCGTTGTAGATCATGGCTACCCTCTTGTTCCGCTCGTCGAAGACGTGGTAAGTTTTTGTACTCTTATCCGTTGCCTGATGGTAGCCCTCGGGCAGAGGCCCCGATACGGGTGTCGAGAGCCACCACTCTGCCCCGCAACGCCCGTCGAGCGTCCGGCGGGCCGTTTCGTCGACCCCGATGAAGAACGACAGTCCATCGTGCCTGAACTCCACTTCGACATACGCCCGGTTCGGGTCATCCTCATTCGAGGCCATCCGAACCGAGGTAATGTTCCACCCGTTCTCAAGCAGAATCCCGGCCCGCTGGTCGGCCAGAAGGGTTTCGAGCACCATCGTGACGTTGGCGGTGAAATTTCCGGGAACGTCCACGGTGACCTCCGAGAGGTTGAGGGTGATGGAGGTGTTCTCCTGCTCGTAGTAGAGGACCGGGGCAGGCGTGGTGTTCTCCGATGCGTTAACCTCCACGGAATCGGTGCAACCGGCCCCGAACACCAGCAGGATCAGCGTAACCAGGAGGAGAGGGGTTTGTTTCATCTCGTCACCATCAGTTGCGGGTGCGATCTCATGCCGGACCCGTAGATCATGGGACACGCTCCGGCGCTGTAACCACAGCCGCGAGGAGGAGCGCAGGGTGCTGCTTCAAATCCTGATCGGTCTGGTGGATGACGGAGACATTCTGCAGATCCTCTTCCCCGACCACCTGCACAGTCAGCTCCTGCGGAAGACCGTCGATTCCCGTGCTCAGGGTAACGAAGGCGGTAAACACAACTACAACCGTCGCGACGAGGAGGACGACGCCGATGAACGCGAGAATCCCTACGGCAATCAGATGTTTGTTGTTCCTAGACTCCATACGATCACCACACCGGAATATTTTGCGGGCTCCTAATCTATCGGAACAAGGGGCCCCGCGGGCACATCCTTTGAACTGTATATGACGTGCAACGGGGACGCCGACTGCTCGGCACGCGCACGGGGCTCGACCGGGATAATCCAGAACGTCTCGTTGCCGAAGACTATGCTCCCGACGAGGGCGTTGTTCCCGGTCGTCAGGAGGATATCGCTTTCGTCAACGCCGACGATCATCCCTTCGTAGGTGTTGATACCGTCATCGATCTGTTCGAAGTTCATCCCGTGCTGTTCGGCCCGATACGCCGTACCATGGATAGAAAGCGGGAGTCCATCCCGGATCTCTCGCGAGAGGGCAGCGTGGTCGAACGTCACAACGTCGTACCGCTTGATGCCCTTCGGGATCTGCAGTTCTTCCGGTGCCGGGATCCCGACGGCCGCGAGATCGGAGAGCGACGCGGCGCCCGCGACGAGCACGGTCATGGCGTCGCCGATGACCAGGGGCGGGGTGCTGTCATCCGCGCCCGGGGACCCCGTGCCATCCTGAGCGCCTGAACCCAGAGCGATCGCCACTACAACGATCAGGCATACCAGGAGGGCGATGCCTCCCACGTGAGATTGCTTCATTCTTTTTCCTCTGGTGCATCTCCCGGGACAGGTGCACCCGGGTTTTCCACGTGGGAGAGGTCGACCTCCTCCTATAAGCGATCTCTGTGACACGCGTCTATATGTCGGGCCCCTCCGATCACTCCCAGACCAGAAACCTCCTGTACAAACCCCGGAACGGGAGGCGCGCCGAACGGCGGGAGTAACCCGTGCAGGGAACCGCCAGAAAAATCAGGAGAACGTGAGGAGAGGGGCGCTAGAGGTCGTGCGCAGGCACGCACCTCCTCTCCGAATACGGCACGACAGGCCCGTGGAGCGCTACCCCGAGCGCCTCACGCAGGACGTCGTCGACAGTATCCACAGTCACGAACGTAAGTTCGCGCCGCACGTCTTCGGGCACGTCCGCGAGGTCCCGCTCGTTCTCCCGCGGGAGGATGACCTTCCTGATCCCGGCCCGGTGCGCCGCAAGAACCTTCTCCTTGATGCCCCCCACCGGCAGCACGGCGCCGGAGAGCGTCACCTCCCCGGTCATCGCGATCGTCGGGTCGACCGCTCTTCCCGTGACAAGGGAGGCAAGAGTCGTAAAGAGCGTCACCCCCGCCGAAGGCCCGTCCTTCGGGGTCGCCCCCGACGGCACGTGGATGTGGATGTCGCTTGCGAAGAAGTCGAACCCGGACGCAGTGAGGGGCAGCCTTGAGCGGATCAGGCTGAGCGATATCTGTGCAGACTCCTTCATCACGTCCCCGAGCTGGCCGGTCAGCGTGAGTCTCCCCTTGCCGGGCATGAACGTACCCTCGACAAAAAGGATATCCCCGCCGACCGGCGTCCAGGCAAGTCCTGTGACGACGCCGGGCGGGTTCTCTTTCCGGGCCACGTCCTGCCGGACCATCTCTTTTCCGAGGATCTCCGGGAGCATCTCTGCCGTCACCGTATAGGGCAGGTCAGCGGTCCCCAAGACGATCTTCGTGGAGACGAACCGCGCGATCCGGGCGAGCTGTTTCTTGAGCGCCCGGACACCCGCTTCCCGGGTGTACCGCTCGATGATCGTCACGAGGGCGTCGTCCTCGACCTTGAGTGTATCCGCATCAAGGCCGTGCTCCTCGAGGATCTCCGGCAGCAGGTGGTCTTTTGCGATGGCGAACTTCTCGTTCTTTGTGTAGCCCGAGATCTCGATCAACTCCATCCGGTCGAGGAGCGGTGCCGGGATGGTTGCAAGCGAGTTCGCGGTCGCGATGAAGAGCACGTCGGAGAGGTCGTAGGGGACCTCCAGGTAGTGGTCCGAGAACGTGCTGTTCTGCTCGGGGTCGAGGACCTCGAGGAGGGCGCTTGCCGGGTCTCCCAGGTGCGAGACAGCGAGCTTATCGACCTCGTCGAGGATGAAGACCGGGTTCTTCGTCCCGGCCTTCTTCATCCCCTGGATGATCCGGCCGGGGAGAGACCCGACGTAGGTTCGCCGGTGCCCCCGGATCTCCGCCTCGTCCCTGACGCCGCCGAGGCTGATCCGGACGTACTTCCGGCCCAGGGCGTCCGCGATGCTTTTGCCGAGGCTCGTCTTCCCGGTACCGGGCGGGCCTGCGAGGAGGAGGATCGAGCCCTGCTTCTCCTCTTTGAGTTTCATGACCGCCAGGTGCTGGATGATCCGCTCCTTGACCTTCTCGAGGCCGTTGTGGTTGCTCTCAAGCACGCGGCGGGCCTCCTCGATATCGATCTCCTTCTTCTCCTCGACCGTCCAGGGGAGGTCGAGGAGGAGGTCGAGGTAGTTTCTGATCCCCTGGCTCTCGTGGTGCTGGCTCCCGCCCATCTCAAGTTTCTTGAGTTCGGCAAACGCCTTCTTGCGCACCTCGTCGGGCATCGTCGAGCGCTCGATCCGCTCCCGGTAGCTTTCCTCGCCGGACGAGCCCTCGTCCCCGTTGAGCTCCTCCTGGATCACCCGGAGCTGCTCGCGGAGCATCGCCTCCCGGTTCGCCTTCCCGACCTTCTCAGAAGCCTTCCTGGCCACCTCAATCCGGAGGTTGATGCTCTCGTTTACGTTCACCAGGAGCCGGAGGAACGCGGTGTAGCGTTCCCGGACGGAGACCGTCTCGAGGAGAGGCTGTTTCTCTCCGACGCCCACCGGCAGGAAGGGCAGAACAAACCCCATGATCTGGTCGACGGACTCCATCTTGTCGACGGAGCGGGTGAACTGCTCAGATCCCTGGAAGTTGCCGCTGAGCTCGTGGACGGCCGCTTTGACGCCCGCGAGCATCTCCGCCCGGGCATCCTCGTCGAGGTCCGGTACGTCAGGGAGCGGTTCATGGACGGCATAGAACAGCCCGCCTTTCTCCGAGAGCGTTACGGCCTTCACCCGGCAGGTTGCATGCGCAAAGACCAGGTAGCCGTCGTCTGCGGGCTGTATGTGCGCTATCTCGAGGAGGGTTCCGGTCGTATAGAGCGCACCGGCCGGATTCTCCGAAGGCTCTCCGCCGCTCTTGACGGTCAGCCCGACCGCGGATACCGACCCGTCGTTCTTCATGGCAGCAATCAACGCCTCTCCGACGGCCGTCTCGACCTGGAGCTTCGTCCGGGTCTCCGGGTAGATCACGGTCTCGAAGAGCGGTATGACGACAGTCTCGCTGGTATCAGGTTGTGGTGAGTGCATGGTGACTCCAATCATTTAGTTCGAATTTACCTAACTTTGTTGTCGGCCAAAAAAATTACCCGACCTTCTTGAGGATCTCAAGGAGGAGATCCACTTCGTTCTCGTCGAGCGCCCGTACTATCCTCTCGATCATCCGGTGGAGCGCGTTCTGCTCGGCGTTTGCTATCATCCGCCCCCTCTCGGTCAGGCGGATGTAGGTGACCCTCCCGTCGTCGGGGCACTTCTGCCGGTACGCGCACTCCATCCTGACGAACCGATTAACCATCTCCGTGACGGTGGGTTTTGAGGTTCTCGTGATCTCGGCAAGCCTGCTGAACGTCACGTCGTGGTGCTCGTCGATGGCCTTTAAGTAGGCGATCTGCGTCACCGTCAAATCCGTGAGTCCGCATTCGGAGAAGATCTCAGAAGAGCATTCGTTCTTGATGACCATCAGGCGACCAAATGCTTCGACCAGATGCTCAACTCTTGCCGACATGGTTGATACTAGTTAGTTTGGCTTGACCTAAACATAAGGGTTGTGATGGCGGTCGGTATCGGGTGAGCTACCTGCAGGAGCCCGACCCTCTTTTTCGGTTGGCCAGGGTTGGATCCGGAACGAAATGGACCGAAACGCCCTGACATGTAGACGATCGTGACAGAAATCGTTTATAGAGAGAGGTTGAGCTCTCATCAAGCGTTACAAGATCCGGCAGCCGAACCCACGTCCCGAACGGTGCGGTATGTCAGGTACGATCATCGCCTCTCTCACCCGGAGCCGATTCTCGCTGACGATCCCGCCGCTCGTCTCGGTCGCAGCATGCGCAAGCCTGGGCGGGTATCGCCGTGAGCGTCTCCGGGACGCGGAGACCGGTGCAAAAGCACCTACGCCTACTATCACGATATTGATCTGGATGACCACAACATTGATCCGCACGTCGAGGCCCAATCTCAGAATGGTGACGCCTGAACGGGGCATCCAGGCCAACCCGATCGTGCCGAACGGACATCGGGGTGACCGATGTCCGGAGAGTAGCGGTGAGTGGTGGCCGTTCGCGGTCCTGCGGCGCTCTGACCCGGCAAGTAAGACTTTATACGGAGGAAATGGAGATATGCCAGTAGACTTCTTTTGCGAAACGTACCCTCTGCCCGGGATACCGGTCGGTTTTTGTGCGATCGACACCCAGGTTCCGGAAAGAGAACCGGACACGCCACGCGTAATGCACGCGCCGGACCGGGTCTCCGGCGGGGAGAGTCGGACTCTCCAGGGGATCGCATGACGGCGGAACGGGTCTTCATTGTGGCCAAAAAAGAGTTTGCCGACCAGGTCACGGGCTGGCGATTCCTGGTGATTCTCGCCCTGTTCCTCGCCATCGCCCTGGCGGGAACGTACAGCGGGGTCGGGAGCTACGAGAGAGAACTGGATAGGTATGCCCAGGAACTGGCGACGATGGACGACCGGTTCGACGAACCGGGGCGGATGACGATGCCCGCAAAACCGCCGGTTGAGGGCGTTTACTCCTCGATGTTTCTCGTGCTGATCTCCTACGGGAGCCTCCTCGCCATCGCCGTCGGGTTCGACCTGGTCTCCGGGGAGAAGGAGTCCCGGTCGCTCAAAAGCCTGCTCTCCCACCCGGTCTACCGTGACGAGATCATCAACGGCAAGGCGCTCGGGGGCGTGGCGCTGCTGGTCCTCGTTGTCGGGGGGGTGCTCCTCATCTCCACCGCGCTGCTCCTTGTCTTCTCGTTCGTGCCCTCCCCGGACGACCTCTGGATGATCCTGACCTATGCAGGTATCACCCTCCTTCTCCTCGTGACGTTCTTCTCCATCGCGCTTGCCTTCTCCACCCTCTGCCGGGAGAGCGGCAGCGCCCTGCTCCTCGCGGTGGTCGTCTTCATCCTCCTCTCGTCCGTGATCCCCTACACCACCACGCATATCGGCACGGCCCTCATGATGGAGAAGCCCGACCCCGCCGCATACGGAGGAGATGTCTTCTCGGAAGGCTACCAGACGGAGATCACGGCATACTACGAACAGCTAAATTTGATCGCAAGCTTCAGAAACCTCCTCTCCCCCGGAATGGCGGCCGACAACCTGATCCAGGAGGTGCGCAACTCCTTATCATCAGGAGCGACGTTTGAAGATACGCTCGGCAAGATATGGTCGAGCGTTGCGGCCCTGGCCGTCTATCCTATCGTCTTCTTCGCTATCGCGTACACGAGGTTCCTGCGGATGGACATCCGGTAAGCACACCTTGGAGGGAGGGGGACCGAGTATGGAGCCCCGGCACTCCCGGTTCCGGCCGGGACCCTCTCCAGTTCCGTGAGCCGTACAGGATGTATCCGGCCTTCCGCTTTCCGAAGAAGACCGCGAACATGTAGAGGGAAGTGAGAGAAAAGGTAAATAGAGTTATAACCGAGTCTCTGGATGAGAATGCCCGGACGGCGTTTTCGGGCCCGGAAAGAACAGACAGTGTTGATAGGCAGAACCGGTGCGGTTCTGCACGATAATAGAGGGTGATGGTATGACAACAAAATCGACGGCAATGGGGCGGGTGTAGATGCAGGCACATCAACGTGCAAAAACCCCTGCGGCGGGCAGGAATTCCGCCCGGATATCGATCTCCCGAGGGGTCGCATGACGGCAGAACGGGTCTCCATCGTGGCGCAGAAAGAATTCACCGACCAGATCACGGGCTGGCGGTTCCTGGTGATCCTCGCCCTCTTCCTGAGCCTTGCCCTGATGGGGACATACACCGGGATTGAGTATTACCAGAGCGACCTGACGAGGTATACCGAAGATCTGATCGCAATGGAGACGGCGGACGACGGACCGGAACGAATGATGCCCCCTGTCGCACCGCCGGTCGCGGACATTTACTCCTCGATGTTCAAGACACTGGTCTCCTACGGGGGCATACTCGCGCTTGCGCTCGGGTTCGACCTGGTCTCGAAGGAGAAGGAGTCCCGGTCGCTCAAAACCCTCCTCGCCCGACCGGTCTACCGCGACGAGATCATCAACGGCAAGGCGCTCGGGGGCGTGGCGCTGCTGGCCCTCGTCGTCGGGAGCGCCCTCCTCCTTTCCACCGCGCTGCTCCTTGTCTTCTCGTTCGTGCCCTCCCCGGACGACCTCTGGATGATCCTGACCTATGCCGGCGTCACCCTCCTCTTCCTTGTGACATTCTTCTCCATCGCGCTTGCCCTCTCCACCCTCTGCCGGAAGAGCGGCAGCGCCCTGCTCCTCGCGGTGGTCGTCTTCATTCTCCTCGTGTTCCTGGCCCCTTACACCACCGCGCAGGTAGGCATGGCCCTCATGATGGAGAAGCCCGATCCGGGGGCATATGGAGGGGATACCTCATCGGAAGGCTACCAGGCGGAGATCACAGCATACGCCGAGCAGATGAAGGTGATCGAGAGCGCTGTCAACCTCCTCTCCCCGCAGATGGCCGTCAACACCCTCATCAACGGGATATCCAGATCCCCGGGGGCGACCCTTGAGGATACGCTCGGCAAGATATGGTCGAGTATTGCGGCCCTGACCATCTACCCTGTCGTCTTCTTCGCTATCGCGTACACGAGGTTCCTGCGGATGGACATCCGGTAAGCACACCTTGGAGGGAGCGGGACCGGGTACGGAGCCCCGGCACTCCCGGTTCCGGCCGGGACCCTCTCCAGTTCCGTGAGCCGTACAGGATGTATCCGGCCTTCCGCTTTCCGAAGAAGACCGCGGACATGTAGAGAGAAGTGAGAGAAAAGATAAATACTGCGATGCTGACGTAGCAGTGCGGACGCCGGAATCGGGCATTCGGAAAAGTTGCGGCGCCACATCTATGGTTCATGGCTGGATGATGCGAAGAAATGGATCTATCGCAGTCTGGGCGGTGCTGGCACTGGTTGTACCGGCACCTGTCGGTGCGGTCTCTGCAGCCCGGATCGACCAACAGATCCCTGTCGTCAAGAGCTTTGATTCGCAGGGCAGCGGCGACGCCCAGTACGAACTCTGGTGCGAGACGCACGATTGGTTCGATACTGAGAGAGAACGGTGATCAGATTGAGCGGTAAACTATCATGCAGCATCATCCTGGTGCTGGGCTTCGCCGGTCTTCTTCTGGCGCACGGGATAGCATGCGCCGAGGAGGATGTAATCGTGAATACCACCATCTCCAGCGGCAAAATCATCTTCCAGGAGAACGCCTCCCATGACGTCCACACTCTCGCCAGAGCTTCGGCCGACTTCGGGACCGACATGGTTTTCTCGAATTCGATCTCCTCGATCGAGACGGGAACCGGAAGAAGCGTCTTCACCGCCACGTGGAGAAACAACCAGAAAAATGAATTCGGCAGCGCAAAGACGGCTGTCTTCACCCTGACGGTCTGGGACCCCACAGGGCTACCCCACACCGCCGCCCGGGAAACGGGAAGGGTCAATTCCGGAACGTTAAGCGTATCCTGCTTCCCGCTTGAGCCTGGAGAAGGGCGATTCGAGTTCACATCGACCATCCGCGAGAAGCGGTTGAGCCTCTCAGCGGTGTTCGACCGCTGACACTTCTCCCGGCTATCTTCGTTACCCTCGCCCGGCCGCTTGCCCTTCCTCCGACCACGGCGTGCTCTTCATCGCCGTGACCGGTGGCCCGCGCGACCTGACGCAGACCCTTCCCTACCAAAACGCCAGATACAGGAAATAAACCCCGATCGCGATGATCGCGACACCGATAATCCGGTCGAAGACCTCGCCGCTCACCCGCGCCTTCTCCTTGACCTTCTTCCCGAGCGCACCCCCAAGCGAACTGATCGCTATCAAGGGGATCGAGAGCCCCACGGCATACACGAGGATTGTGAAAAGCCCCTCGAGGGCCGTCTGGTAGAGCGCGATGTAGGTCAGGACGATAAGCAGCATCGGCGCCCCGCGCCCAACGGTGATTGCCCCAAACGAGAGCCCGAGCAGGAACGCCCCCGTGACGGTGTAGGAGATGGGGGCCCGGAAGAAGTTGAAGATGCTCCGTATCGGCGGCTTGTAGACATGCAGGAGCTGCAGTCCCATCAGGATCATCAGCACCCCGCCGATGGCCCACGCGATGGTATCGTTGAGGAAGAGGAGGTATTCTCCGAGGTATCCGGCGACCGCCCCGAGCGGCAGGAGGACGAGGACGGTGCCGAGCGAGAACGCTACGGTCAGTTTGAGGAGGTTCGCGAGCGAGAGGTTCGTCTCCCCGCTCGTCAGGTAGCCGATCAGCCCGAGACAGAGGACGCTGTTGCACGGGCAGATGCCGGCGACGAGGCCGAAGATGAAGACCCCGAGGACCGACGGGTCGAAGGATGCCACAAAGAGAGGTTGGGTTGCAACCGGAAATATCTGTGGTTCCGGAATGCACCGCCCGGTCCCGGGGAAATCCCACCGAGAACACATTTCGGGAGGTATTTCAGAGCAGGGATCCTATATTCCCTGAACAGCAATGGTCCCGTGGGAAATAGTATTCGCCGTCGTTCCCGGCCTGATCCTCTTTTTTTATGGAATAGAGAACTTTTCCCGCGAGATTCTCGCGGTCGCGAGAGGCAGCTTTGCTACGATCCTCGGCAGAGTGACAGAGCGGCCGATCCTCGGCGCACTCCTCGGCGCTGCCGTCACCGCCCTCGTCCAATCGAGCATGGCGACGACGATCATCACCGTCAACCTCGTCAATACCGGGACGCTCTCGTTCGTCCAGAGCCTCGGGATCATCATCGGCTCAAACGTCGGGACGACCGTCACCGCCCAGCTCGTCGCCTTCAAGATGACGGCGTTTGGGCAGGTGCTGATCCCGGTCGGCTTTCTCGTCGGGATCTTTGGGCGGCGCTACCGGTTTCTCGGGAAACCGCTCTTCTACTTCGGTCTGGTCTTCTTCAGCTTAAACCTCATATCCACGGCGCTTGTACCGTTCCAGAACGACCCCGAGATCATCGGGCTTATCACGGAATACTCGACGCTCCCGCTCGCCATCCTGATCGGGTTTCTCGTGACGACCATGGTGCAGTCGAGCGCAGTAACGACCGGGCTTGCCGTCATCCTCGCCCAGCAGGGGCTGCTCACCCTCCCGCAGGCGATCCCGCTTCTGCTCGGCGCAAACATCGGTTCAACCACGACGACCCTCATCGCCTCCTCCCGGATGAACCTCTACTCCCGGAGGGCGGCGGTAGCCCACTTCATCTTCAACCTCGGTGGGGTGCTCCTGATCCTGCCCTTCCTCGTACCGTTCACCGGGCTCGTGACGACAATCGGCGGGACCGAGGCGCAGATGGTGGCGAACGCCCACCTCACCTTCAACCTGATCACGGCGGCAATCTTCCTCCTCTTCATCGGACGGTTCGGGCGGATCGTCGAATGGCTGGTGCCCGGGAGTGAGCCTGAGATCCTGATGCGGACGCGCTACCTCGAGGACGGTATCCCCGAGGAGACGCACCTGGGGTTCGAACTGATCAGGAAGGAACTTGGGCACGCACACGAGGTCACGCTCAACCTCTTCCGGGCGGTGATGACGTACCTCGCCACATCAAAGGAGGCCGACTACCAGATGGTCGAGCGGCTCAAGAACCTCAACAGCCACCTTGATAGGAGGATCGAACGGGCCCTCCGGACGATCTCCGCGAGGCAGCTCTCGGACCGGGAGGCGAACGAGGTGGTCTTCCTCGTCCGGATGTCGAACGAGATCGAGCGGCTCGGCTACCTCGGGGTGGATCTCGGGGAGTTCTTCCGCAGGGCGTCGCGGAACGGAAACGGTCTCCCCGCCGACCTGGTGCAGAAGACAGAGAGCGTCTACCGGATCCTTGATGAGAACATCGTCGGGCTCGGGCGCCTCTTCCCTGGGATCCAGGATACGACCGTTGCGGAACTCCGCGCCCGGGACGCCGAACTCCAGCGTGCCATCAACAAGCACTACCGTGAGCAGCTCGTCAGTCTCCGCAGGGAGGGCGATCTCGGGGACAGCCGCTACCTTGAGGTCCTCTCGATCATCGAGGCGGCGAACGCCAAAGTGCGGGATCTCCGCAAGCTTGCCGAGCAGTACTCCGTCCAGAAGGGGAGCGAACCAGCGTCACTCAAAGGGGACGGTCCGCTTGCACTGCAGAGCCCGGCAGTCGGAGACGACCGGGAGAGAGCCGCCGACTTCCCGGTCGGGCGCCGCGTCCCCGGTGTCGACGCACAGGAGGGGCACGGCGACCGCGATCGGGTCCTGTAGTCCCACTTTTCGGAGCACCGCCGGTGCCCCCGGCCGGGAGGATCAGCCCCGCCCCGGGTGTATGCGGGCAAAACCGACCTCTTCTGAGGACAGCATCGAGAACGGGCAGGTGATCAAGATGGCGAAGACCTGCCCGGCGATCTTCACAGAGATGGGCGCCTCCGCCCCGACCATACCGGGCAACATCGTAAAGCTCCGCACCTCGATAGCCATCATCGCCATCCTCACGATGATCACAGGTTTCCGCTGATGAATGTCCCGACCGTCCTGCAGGTCATCATTCAGAGATCTGTTTTTGCACGATCTCGCCCAATGACATAGCATCAACAAACCACAACGCATATATTGTCAACATACACATGTTGACTCATGCCACTCCCCCTCGACAGCAGACAGTTTGCGTTCTGGTGCCTCCGCCGCAGCGGCCTCCCCAACATCCAGATCGCGGAGCGCTTCCGCATATCCCGCCAGGCGGTCTCGATGGCGCTCCTCACCATGGACCGGAAAGTCGAGGAGACGCTCCTTGATATAGCCAACGCAAACCAGATCGAGGTCGAGCGCCTGAACGCAGAGATTGGGGTTCTCTTCGGGCAATCCATCCCGTTCGATGCAGGCGCAATCGTGTTTGTCTCGAAAGACCACGGGGTGCAGGTCTGGTACGAGCATGAGGGGGACTGCGGCGCATGCCCCCGGTATGCACGGTGCATCGAGCTCATCTGGGACTACGCGGACGAACTGGGTATTGCGCTCACGAAGACCGATGACCCGACCCGGATGGCCGACGAACTCTTCGCGAAACTGAAGGAGGTCGTATGACGCCTCATATGGAGACGATACGGAGGTACCTGGGCTGGTGTCCGAACGCGGCCGCTGCCCGGGCCTGCCGGCAAGATGCCGTGCCCGGGAACGAGAGCGGGATGGCGGCGGCGGACTGCGGTCGGGAGGTGGTGGGCGGTGCAGTCGTGGACTATGGATCAAGCGATATTCCGGCGGTCACGGCGGTGGCCGGCGCCGGTTTCTTCATCCTCGTCATATACCTCTCTATCGCGTTTCCCCCTTCTGGGAGCCTTATTCTGCTTGCTATCGCCCTGACCCTCTCGGTTATGGAGTTGTACGGGGTCATACGGAGAACCGGTATCGAGATCACCCGCGATGCCATAACCCTCAGGCGACCGATCCTCCCGGCAGTCGTCATACCGAAGGATGCCATCGTGAAGGCGGAGGTGAGGGAGAACAAACTTCCCGGACCTTCCTGGCTCCTCGTGGCGCTGGTGGGAGTGATCCTCGTATCGGCGGTCGCCAGTATCTACGGGGGGCTCTCCAACCCGGCATCGATGCGGTTCATTCTTGGGATTGCAGCCGTGGTCTTCTTC